>WNEZ01000015.1_pt1 | contig 198430 bp, 178 predicted proteins | sample 5400521 | NCBI WGS metagenome assembly WNEZ01 (sample SAMN13153339, study PRJNA577476) | soil metagenome | isolation source: 120 cm saprolite under Douglas fir tree site 2 hole 1 replicate 1 | place: USA:California | collected 2015-04-18
GCGGGCGGACTGACAAACGTCAACGTCGTGATGACGATTCGCGACACGCAGACCGGCACGACCAAGACGTACACGAATCCGATCAACACGGCGTTCCAGCCGATTCAGGACACTAACGCGCTGGCGACGTGTCCGTAATTTTACGGTGGGGCGTCGGCTGAAGCCGGCGCTCCATCGGAACAACCGTTGGCTGACCATCCCCTGCTCGTCAATTTCGTGGGTCACCAGCCAGCCGACGAATTCTCCCGGCACAAAAGCGATCATCGCTGCATCTCGGCGTAGTAGAGCTCTGATATATTCGGGCCTCACCAACAGGGGGAGCCTACGATGGAGTCGAAGCTCGCGACGATCTTCGTTTGCTTGTTCTCTTTTTCGATTGACGCGACAAAAGCGGATGACGCGACACGAAGAAGAACTGCATTTGCCGAGGGCGAGGCGACGATTTCTCAATCGCTGCAGGATCTCATTGCGCGTCAATTCGCAACCGTCGCCCATTCCGTACAAACAGCTGACCGAACAATCGTTCCCATGAACCATGAGTGCTTCTATCACACGAACTTATCGTGTAATTCAACGATCAGCGATACGGTAAATATTTACGGATGCAGAACAGACAACTTCAATTACTTCAATATGCATCGTCTTTTCTTGACGTCCGGAGTAAACCTCACGATTAGTACTACGTTTCCCGGTTACTCGCCGCTTCTGGTACTTTTTGATGACAAGGCCAGTCCGCTTCGAACCAGTAGCGCGAGCAGAAGTCAGACAGCATCGACCACCTATCCAGTCACTGTATCTGGTTATTACGTCGTCACTGTTGGGCCGATCGAACAGGCGGCGACTGGCAACTACACGTTATCGTTGGCATGCGCATCCGCCGCTACACCACCGCCTTCGACTTGCAACCAAACATCGACCACGATGTGCCTCAACAACGACCGCTTCGCGGTGTCCGCGACGTGGCGCGCCAATGACGGCACGAGCGGCAACGGCCAAGCCGTCCGCCTGACAGGCGACACCGGCTATTTCACGTTCTTCAGCGCCAGCAACGTCGAACACGGCGTTCCAGCCGATTCAGGACACTAACGCGCTGGCGACGTGTCCGTAATCAATGCACAACCCGCCGGCGCGGTCCGACATCTGTTCGCGTGACCGCGCCGGCGACTACTGAAACGAGAGGGCTGAGAAACGTTTCGGATCCAAGCTCGAACTTGATCAGGTAGCGGCCGGGCTCGAGATCGACCGCGCCGAAGAATCCGTCTCCGTCCGCAATTGTCGTGACCGTTCGACTGCTGACAGTCTCCCGAATCGTGACGGTCGCGGAATCGAGAGGAGAACCATCCGGCCGGCGCGCGAATCCCATGAGGTGCCCACGTGTCGGCGATGACTTCCACGGCATGGGCGGAATGATCGCGGTCTGCGCAAAGAGAGGCGTGGCATCCGCCGGCTGATACAGCGTCGTGCCGTCGACCGATTTTCCGGTCGTCAGCGCCGAAGCGAATTCGGCAAAATTCCGTTGCGGCGTGGTCTGCACCGCGATGTTCGATGTCGCCATCGAGTAGAACGTCACGCCAGCAATCGGTGCCGCCTGAGCACGCCGCGTCTGACGCAATGTCCCTTCAATGCCATTGACGAAACCGCCGATCCCGATGATGCCGGCACGGTTGTACTGATGCCATTGCAGCCAATCGAGCCACTGATCAAACTGCGCCGCGGTAGTGGCATTGTGTTCGGCTTTGTAAACCATCGGAATCGCGAGATCGAGGATTCCCTCTTCGGTCCACGCGCGCCAATCCTGATAGACACGCCAATAAGCTTCCGCCGCGGTCCACGAACTCTCGCTGGTTGGCCCGCCGCCGAACGCGATGAGCGCCGCGGACATCTTCAGCTCCGGCCGCATCGCAACCGCATTGAGGTAGACGCGGCGAACAAAATTCGTGACCTGGTCGCGACGCCATTGCGACCACCGGGGATCATTCGGCGCCGGCGGCGGCGAGCCTGCGGCAATTCCGTATCGACGTTGAAATCGCTCGACGCTGGTCGGGTTGTACCCGATGTTGGTTCCGGTGGCGGGCGTCTGACCGGAGACGCTCAGCTCAGGATAGCGAATTCGGTCGAGGTGAAGTCCATCGATGGCGTAATTGCGTACGAGCTCCATCAGTACGTTGAATGTGTAGGCCGCCGCTGCCGGATGGCCGAGGTCGACCCAGAAATCGTTGCCGAAGCGGTGACCTTGAAAGCTGATCGCGCCTTCATCGGGCAGCAGCGTGCGCGTCAACCAGTTGTCAGGCCCGTCAACGATGGTTTTGCTGATCGGGTCGTATCCGCCATGAAGATTGAACGCATGGCGCGCACTGGTGGGTGGACCGAGCGTGGCGCTCGGTTCGAAGGTCGGATTCTTGTTCCAGATCGCACCGATGATGACGAATGCGTGCACTTCGATGTGTTCCTCATGAGCGACGGCAATCAGATCGGCGAGCGGATCGAAGCCGGCCGCAATGGGAATGAAGTCGGGTTGCGGTTCGAGCGATCGCAAATACCACGCATCTCCCCGCCGGCGTACCTGCACCAGCAGCGTGTTGGCGTTCGCGCTTTTGGCATTGGACACCACCGCAACGACGTCGGCGTGATTGTTGAGCGCACTGTTGAACGCGTCGACCCAAAAACCGCGGTACTCCGCCCGCGCCAGGGATGCCACTGCAAACACCACCGCTGCGATCCGTGCGCGCATCAGAACAACCGGTGCCCGACCATCCCCTGCTCGTCGATCTCGTTGGTCAGCAGCCAGCCGACGACCTCTCCCGGCACAAAGCGATCGTCGTTGTACTTCGAAAGGTCGAAAGCCGCAGATCCCTGCGCCACGATGTCGGGATGTGAGCGCGACAAGCGCTCGATGCGCTCGCGCCACAGCTCGAAATTCTGGCGGCGCAGATCGACCCACCCCGTGCGCGCGTATTTCTCGACCGTCTCGCCATCGATCGGCGAGGGGGCGTTGTCGGGCGGGGCGGGGGGGATGTTGATTCGCGGCCCGCGCGTCAGCCGATGATCCGAGCGAAGAATTGGAATCCCGATCGTGGTCACGAGACTCACGATGTGCGCGTTCTTCGACAGATACGATTCCACGCGCTGTTGCATCTCGCTCGCGGAAACGCCGAGCATCGCGGCCAGGTCGTCGCTCAGCGCTTCGCGCAACAGATAGGCCTCGATGAGAAGCTTCGACAATTTCGGCGGACCGAGATGGCCGACGGCGATCGAAGGAAGAACGTCGCCGGCCATGCTCTCCTCGAGCCGCTGCATGGCCAGGATGGCCTGCTGCCGCAAAACGCCGGCGCGATAACTCGGCTCGGTGATCGCGCCGTCGATCGCCGACAACACATCGCGTCCGGTCGAGGCCCCCAGGATTTCGAGGATGGTGGTGCGAGCGACCTCCTCGGGCGTCACGTACTCCATTTGTCGCGGAAAGGTGATGGCCTGGAATTCGCCGATAGTGAAAAAGCCGTTCTCGCCGGTGTCGGCGCCGATGATCTTGAGCGGGACATCGCGTCCTTCGAACTTTCGATAGGTATGGGGCGGCTGATGGGTGTCGAGCTTCTGGCCGAGGGTCTCATCGCGAGGCTCGATGAGAAAGGCAGGACTTCGATCGCCGCGCAGGCGCACATGGGTCTCGCCCAGTCGCTTGAATCCGATCATGGCGCCGGGCTTGATCTCCTTGATGATCGATGCGCCCGGCGTTCGCGCCAGCAGAAAGAGCAGGCCGGTGTGCGCGAATCCGATCGCCGATTTTGAAAGCAACTGCGCCGACGGCTTGTCCTCGCTGTGCGTGTACGGGACGTTGATGCCCATCCCGCCCGTCCCGGTCGTCCCGACTTTCACGTAAACGCGCACCGAGCTGTTCTCGAGCGCGCGATGCAGAAAGAGAATGTGCCGCACGATTTGGGGCACACCCTGCGCGATCATCAGCTCGCGCACCGAGCGGATCAGCGGCTGCAGCTCTTGCACGTCGATGGGCCCGCTCCGCGATTCGAGGGCGTCGAGCAGCAGCTTCGTTCGCTCGGTAACGGTGAAGACGTCGAGATAGGCGATGGCAGTGGCGGTGTTGATGCAATCGACGATCACTTCCGGCCGGTGCTGCCGGATCAATTGCACCAGCGATGGCTCCTCGGAAAATAGTGCATCATAATGTTTATGATTTGCGATCAGCTCCGCGCGGTCGATCCCCTGCAGCGATGGCGGAAGGAAGATGTCGCCGGCCGCCGGGACGAAAGCGACATCGCGCGTTTCGGCGCGAAGAATGGCAACCGCTTCGTCCACTTCGCGCTGCGTCAGCGACGAGATGACGATTCGACTCGGGTGCAATTCGCGAACGGCTTCACGCGCGACCTGTAGGCCCACCATGCCGGCGCCGCCGAGGATGAGAAGGGTGCCGGACGCGGGCGCTTCTACACCCGTTCTTCTTCCCCTTTCGGAAGGTCCCACCGCTCGGTGATGCGTTCGTGCGTCAGCCAGCGCTCGCAGTCGAGCGCCGCCATGCAGCCCGTGCCCGCCGCGGTCACGGCCTGACGGTAGATGTGATCGACGACGTCCCCGCACGCGAACACGCCCTGAATGTTCGTCACAGTCGAGTTCCGGTGCGGAAGCATGATGTACCCGCGCTCATCCAGCTCGAGCTGGCCGGCGTACGGCGCGGTGTTAGGCGTGTGACCGATGGCCACGAACAGACCCTGCGCCTTCATCTCGGAAATGGAATTCAACTGGAGATTGCGGATCTTCAGCGAAGTGATGCCGCCCTCTTTCGTGCCGATCACTTCTTCAACCGTCGAATTGAAGACGAATTTGATCTTGGCATTTCCGAAGGCGCGATCCTGCATGATCTTCGACGCGCGCAGCTCCTCGCGACGATGAACCACCGTCACCTTGCTGGCGAATTTCGTGAGGAATGTCGCCTCCTCCATCGCGGAGTCGCCGCCGCCGACGACCACGATCTCCTTGTTCTTGAAAAAGAATCCGTCGCAGGTCGCGCAATACGAGACGCCGAATCCCTGCAGCGCCTTCTCGGACGGAAGCCCGAGCTGCATCGCCGAAGCGCCGGCGGCGATGATCACGGCGTACGTTTCATACTCGCGCTGGTCAGTGGTGACGACGAACGGATGCGTGCGAAGGTTGACCTTTTCGACCTGCTCCATGCGAAAGATGGCGCCGAATCGCTCCGCCTGCTGGCGCATCAGGTCCATCAATTTCGGACCGAGGATTCCCTCCGGGAAACCAGGATAGTTTTCGACGTCGGTGGTGATGGTGAGCTGCCCGCCCGGCTGCAAACCTTCCAGGACGAGCGGTATGAGATTGGCGCGGGCGAGGTAGGTCGCGGCCGTGCAGCCCGCCGGACCGGAACCGATGACCAGGACTCTGTAGTCTGTAATCCGTTGCATCGCGAGCGATTGTACAGTGCTGAGTCCTGAGTCCTGAGCGGGAGGGTGTGAGTCAGGACTCAGCACCCAGGACTCAGGACTGCCATCAACTCGTCTCCCAAAATTCGCCTCTGCCAGTCTCGCATGGCGGGCACCTGACCGAGATCGCGGGTCGTGGCGAGGGCCGTCAGGACATGACGCGGCGCGAGCACGCCCGGATCGATCTTCAGCTCCTTGGCCTTCTTGTCGCGGATGGTTTTCAAGCGCGAAACGCGCGACTCGAGCGCTTTATCGCGCATCCACGGCCGGGCGTCGGCTTTTTCGGGAAGCATCTCCTCCGGAAGAGCCATGGCAGCGCGAACGCGGGTAAGAACCTCGCGACCGTAGCGTCGCCGAAGCGTCGGCGGCAGCGCCTTGATCTTCTCGAGAGCTTCGGCATCCGCTGCTTTGTTCTTGGCGACGTCGATGATCACGTCGTTGCCGAAGATCTTGAAGGGCGGGCGGTCGGCCGCGCGCGCCAGAGCATCGCGCCACTCGTACAACGCACGCGCGATTCCGAGTGACCGGCGATCGAATCCGCCGATGCCTTTGAGGCGGCGAAATCCCTCGTCTTCTTTTTCGGAAAAGCGAATGTTCTCGAGCCGCGCGAATTCCTCCTGCGCCCACTCCCACCGCCCGAGCGTGATCAGCTCTTCGCGAAGCTTTTCAGCGAGCGGAATCAGATGTCGCGTATCGCTGGCGGCATATTCGAGCATGACCCGAGGCAATGGACGCACGGCCCAGTCGGCGCGCTGATGCGATTTGTCGACCGTCAGGGCGAAGTAGCGCTCCAGCAACGCCGCCAGTCCGATGGCTTCGTATCCCAGAAGCTGCGAGCAAATCATGGTGTCGACGAGATTCGAAACGGTGAAATCGAAGTCGCGATGCAGGATGCGGAGGTCGTAATCGGCGCCATGCAGGATTTTCCTGATGTCGTGATTGGCGAGGATTGTTCCGAGCGCGGAGAGATCGATCTTCGCGAGCGGATCGACGATCAGATCCTGGCCTGGAATTGAGATCTGAACGAGGCAGACCTTGTCGAAGTACGAGTGCAGAGAATCGGCCTCGGTGTCGATCGCGACCGTCTTCTGCGCCGCGACGCGCGCCATGGCGTCATCGAATGGCGCCTGCTGGTCGATCCAGATCACAGCAGCTCCCGCAGTCCGATGGCGGTCAGGGTCTCGGTGTAGCGCGCACGGTCGAAATCGGGAGCCGACATCAACTCCCGCGCGCCGGCGGCGTCTTCGTTGAGGATGAGAAGAAGCGCCAGATCCTCTCGTGACGCGACGCGGAGCTCATGCACCACGCGCGCAGCTCTGATCATCTTCGCGTACAGCGCGTTGCTCGCCACCAGGACATGAATCCGAACGTCCGCGAAATGCAGCGGAATCAGATCCAGCTCCTCGGTCCGGTCGATTTCCTCGCGATCGACGCGAAATCCACGATTCGAGGCCATCATGGCGACCTGATTTTTCTGCTGTGGCTGCATCAGCGCCACCACGTCGATCGATCCACCTTCGATGACGCCGCCGAGCCACGCTGCGCGCGCGATGCCGCCCACGAAAATCCATTCCATGCGAAGCTTGGAAAGAAGCTCATTCACGGCGCCGATCGCGCGGGCGTAGCGCGGATTGATGTCCATCACAGAAATTCCAGAACGCGGGCCACGTGCGGCCATTCCGTCGCGCCGTTTCCGATGCGGCGCGAGCAGCTCGATATCGCTGCGTTTGGTCAGCTCCAAGGCCAGCCGTTCCGCAAACGCCACATGGTCGCGTATGACCGAGCGGATGCGGTCGATCCCATAGTGCTCCATCACCATCCATAGCTTGAGCGCGCGAAATCGCCGGCCTAACTGCAGACCATAGTCCATGTAGTTCACTTCGGCGCTGTCGGTCGTCTTCAGGTACTCCGGAATCAGCGAAAACGTGTGTCGCAACATGTCGGGCTTGCGGGTGTAGAGGACGCTGCAATCGATGGGCGTGAAGAACCACTTGTGCGGATTCACGACGATGGAGTCGGCGGATTCGATGCCGTTCCACAGCCATCGGAATGACGGCTCGACGGTCGCGGAGCCGGCGTAGGCCGCGTCGACGTGCAGCCACATTTTCTCGCGCGCAGCAATCGTGGCAATCTCGGGAAGTGGATCGACCGACGCGATCGAGGTCGTGCCGAGGGTTGCCGTGACGGCACACGGCAGCGCGCCGGTGGCGCGATCGCGTTCGATGGCAGCGTCGAGCGCGTCGGGACGCATCCGAAATTTTTCGTCGCTCTCGATCAGCTCGATCCCGCTGCCGCCAAATCCGAGGGCCAGCGCCCCTTTTTCGATCGAGGAATGGGCGTGCTCGGAGCAGTAGACCTTCAGCGGCGGAAGATCACGCCCCGTCATTCCTTTGCCACGAATGTCGAGGCCGAGCGCCTCCCGCGCGGCCGCCAGAGCGAGAAACGAATTGATCGAGGCCGTGTCATTGATGATGCCGAACAATCCGGCCGGCAATCCCAGCGACTTCCGCAGCCACTCCAGCGTCACCGTTTCGAGCTCGGTCACCGACGGCGATGTCTTCCAGATCATGCCGTTCAGGTTCAGCGCGGCCATGAGCAGCTCGGCCAGGATGCCGGCCTGCGATCCGGTGATCGCGAAGTACGCGAAAAACGCCGGATGATTCCAGTGCGTGACGCCGGGAAGGATCTTCGATTCGAACTCCGCCAGCAGCGCATCGTAAGTGCGGCCACCCTTGGGCATGGCCGGGAATTGCGACGCGATCTGTCCCGGCTTGACGTTCGATAGCACGCGCTGGTTGTCCACGCCGTCGAGATAATCGGCGATCCAGTCGATCAGCCGGTGGCCGGCCTCGCGAAACTCACGACTCGACGGGTCGAGCTTCGGCACGCGGCGAGTCTTTCATTGCCGCGGCGGTCTTCGCAAGAGTCAGGAAGACGACGTACGTGATCGGAATCGCGATCTGGTCGGTGAGCCGCGGCCACGAGGTGGCCACATGCCAGCGCGCATCGTGCGGGGTCGCGAAGTACGAACCGATGTAGAAAACGAGCTGGATGACGGTCGCCAGCAGCACGAAAGCCTCGCGCCGGCGAGCGACCGACGGCACGATCAGCAAGCCCATGAGAATGCTTCCCCAGAACCAGGGCTCGTAGAGATGTCCGGCAAGGTAGATGAGAATTTCGCCTGCGAATCGGAGACGGTAGAGGACGCGGCCGATCGCGGAGCCGCTCGCGATGTCGGTGGGCAGGTAATGCGTCGCGCGAAGAACCAGCCACGGCACGGCCATCGCGAAGGCCGGCCAGAGACGCACCAACGCGCGTGGCCGCACCATGAGGAGCGCGATCGTCGCCGAGACAAGCAGCGCCAGTCCCTCGTTTTTCGTGCTGGCGGCCAGCCCGAGGAGAATCGCGCCGTGTCGCCAGGCGGCCGGATCGTCCATCTGCAGTGCCCGGCGAGTGAAAAGCAGTCCCGCCACTCCGAACGCAATCACAGGTCCTTCGGCTAATCCGGGATAGCGACTTGCCGCCAGGCCCGTGACCGTCAACGTGACGAGCGCCGCCGGCACGACCGAGCTTTCCTCCGCCGCCAGTCCGCGAATGATCAACAAAAGAGCCGCGGCCCAGGCGACGGAGAGAAGTCCGAGCCAGCGATCGCTCCACCCGCCGTTGAGCAGCGCTGCGAAATCGAAGTTCAATGGAACCAGCAAGGGGTAATCGGGATGGACGAAGGCATTCCAGGGATTCTCGAGAAATTTCCAGTCGATGCCGCCATGGCCGAGAAACACCTTGGCCTTGAGTCCCCAGATCGCCCAGAAATCCCATTCCCACAACGGCGCCGCCGTAGCAAAGAGAGTGAACCCGACCATCGCGAGAGCGGTCGGGATATCGAGCCAGTGGAATTGGGGTGGCCGGTTGCCGGTGGCCGGTGGCCGGAGCGTGCGCGCCAGCACGATCAAAATCATGAGCAGCGGCACACAGACCGTCACCAGGCCCCAGCGAATGTGCAGAATCGTCAAAACGAACATCACCGCAAACACGGCGCCGCTGCCGTAGAGAAACCCGAGGCCGAGGAGCGTGGGGCCGCCTGAGCGTGGATCGATCGCGAGCGCGACGGCCAGGCCTAACACGATCATCGAGAGAATCGCGACGATGACGGCGGTCATACTTGAAGGCAGAAGGCAGAAGGCAAAAGGCAGAAGGAACCTGCCGCCGTTGTGATTTCGACCTCTGCCTTCTGCTTTCTGCCTTCTGCCTTGGTTCTCATCTCAGTGCCGCAGGAGCACGCCTCCCTCCCCCCTCCACACCACCTCCCCCATCCGCGGATGCGGCGGCCGGCGCCAGACCATCACGTATCGCGAGCCGTAAAAATTTTCCATGTGCGCGTGATCGTCGGCATCGAGCAGCGGAAGCACGCGCCGTCCGGTGAGGAAGTAGCTGGCGCGGTAGTAGGCATAGGAGTAGCCGTCATCCCATTTCATCGTTGGAATGATGACCGTGATGGTGTCGCCCTCCTGCGTGCGCTCACGGACCTGCTGCAGGAAGCGCGGGAATCGCAGCCAGTCGCCCGGCATCTGTGTCTCGGGCCAGCGATAGAGGATCGCGCTCAGCGGCCGGCGGCTCGCGAACGGCAACTGCAACAGTTGCGGCTCGAGGCGGAGAGCGACGATGGCGAGGAGGCAGAGGAGTGCCGCCATGCGGCGCGGTTGCACGAAATCGAGATTAGCAGACTAGGAGGCGCCGCGGCCGAGCAGGACGGCCGGAATCGTTCGAAGAAGAATCTTCAGATCGAGCGAGGGCGACCAGTTGTCGATGTACTGCAGATCCATCCGCATCCATCGATCGAAATCGATGTTGTTCCGGCCGTTGACCTGCCACAGACAAGTGAGTCCCGGCTTCATCGACAGGCGGCGTCGCTGCCAGCGGTGATACGAGCGCACTTCCTCCGGAATGGGCGGACGCGGTCCGACCAGGCTCATGTCGCCTTTGAGCACGTTCCACAGCTGCGGCAATTCATCGAGCGAGAACCGGCGCAGGATTCTGCCCACCCACGTCACGCGCGGATCGGCTTTCACTTTGAACACCGGGCCTGTCATTTCGTTGAGATGACTCACTTCGCCGAGACGCTCGTGCGCGTCGGCGATCATCGTGCGGAATTTGTAGAGCGTGAACGTGCGGCCGTTGAGACCGATGCGCTGCTGCTTGAAGACCACCGAGCCGGGCGAGGTGATCTTGATCGCGATGGCCGCCAGAACGATCACCGGCGCCGACAGCGCCAGCAGCCCCAACGAGACGCCGACGTCGAGCAGCCGCTTGGCCGCCAGCTGAGTCTCGTTCGACGGCGTGGTGGTGAAGGTCAGGAACGGAATTCCCTCCAGCTCTTCGACTTCGATCCGCGCCAGGCGGTTCTCGAAGAAGTTCATGGCAACCCGCACGCGGATTCCGAGCTCCTCGCATAGCAGGAAAATCTGCTTCATCTCGTCGAGTTTCTTGCGCGTGACCGCGAACACGATCTCATCCACCACCTCCGGGAACTCGCCCTTTTCGAGCAGCGTGCGGATCTCGGGAACCGTCCCGCAGACGCGATAACGTCCCCACCCGTTGGGCAGCCGGTGTCCGTCGGAGACGAATCCGAGGATCTTGTAGCCCCAGTATTTGTGCTCTTCGACCAGACGCGCGACATCGATGGCCCGACGTCCCGTCCCCACGATCAGCACGGTGCGGTAGTTGAGTCCCTTGGCGCGAACGTACCGGGCCATCACGCGCAGCGCGATTTTTTCCAGGACCAGCAGCAGCGCGGACAGACCCGCGAAGATCACGAACCACGCCCGCGATAGCTGTCGGAGCGGCAACAAAAAGGCCAGAGTGGCGAGGAGAACGTTGCCGACCGCCACCACGCGAAAGACCGTGAAGACTTCCCGTCGAAGCGGAACGGTGCGATGGCTGTGGTAGCTGTGATAGCTGAACAGAAGTACCGACCAGATGATCAGCACCACCGGATAGATCTTGAGGTATTCCTGCAGCGGAAAGAGGCCGGTCGGGAATCGCTCCGGAGCAAAGATCGGCAGCAGCAGGTCTCGAATGAAGAATGCCGCAAAGAAGGCAATCGAGGTCAGACAGAGGTCGACCCCGTAGACGATCCGTGCGATCAGCCGCCACTTCTGCTTAAGCATTCAATCTTTCGAATCGAATGTACTTCAAAACGCTGCCTTTGCGATATACGGAGCCCACTAGCCGACCGTCTAGCGGGAGAGCTCGCCAAGCAGGTTCTCGTATGATTTGGTGACCTCGTCCCATCGATAACGACTGCCGGCGCGATCTCTGGCCCGCCTCCGCAAACCCTCCACTTCGGTCGTTCCGCCGAGGCATTCGCGAAGCATGCCTGATAGATTCTCGACCGGGCGAAGCTGGAAATAACGCACAGCGTCGCCGCCGACTTCCCGATTCTCCGGCGTGTCGTGCGCCAGGACGAGTCCGCCCGATGCCATCGCTTCAATCATCGCCGGATGCGTCCCTCCCACCTCAGTGGCCTGAATGTAGATTAGCGCATTGCGCTGCAAAGTCTGATAGTCGGCACCGTAGATCGCGCCCGGAAAACGGACGCGATCGCTGGCATGCCTCTGTAAATTTCGCACGAGCTCCTTCGCATACATTCCTTCGCCCACCATGACCAGTGGAGCGCCGCCCACGACTTTTTCGTACGCCTCCACCACCTCCAGCGGATTGTTCTCCGGCTCGAAGCGGCTGACGTAAAGGATGTAGTTGCGGGGGCTCACGCCCAGCCGCTGGAGAACGTCGGTATCGCGCTCGTCGGGAAAATCGGACCCATACGGGATCACGGTCGCGTCCGCGCTGTAGCGCTCGCGATAGTAGTCGGCGATGACCTGTGCATCGGCGACGATCCGATCGGCAAACAGGACCGACAGCGACTCGCCCACGCCGTAGACCATGCGCCCGAGGAGGTTCCATTTGCGGCGACGTCGCTCGATTCCGTCGACGTTGATCGCGACGGGGATCCGCGCTGCGCGCAGAATCGGCAGAACGAATGCGTTGGCCGCGTTGCAGACGAGGACAACATCAAAATGCCGGCGCAGCGCATCGATTGCCGAAAGCAGAGCGTGGCTGACCGTTTCGAAGTATTTGTGGCGAATGGCGAGGAGCACGATGCGGTCGATGCCGTTCCACTGCCCCTCACCCGGTCCCGCTCGGCGGGACCGGGTGAGGGGCGCTCTGCAATAGACCGAGACCGAGTGGCCCCGTTCAACCAGCCGCACCCCCAGCTCGGCGGCGAAGGTCTCGAATCCGCCGTAGCGCGGGGGCACGCCGCGCGTGCCGAGGATGCCGATTTTCAACGAAACCACTCCGCGAGCTGGCGGTCAGGGACGCGACGCCGCTTTTGCACTTCTCTTCGTTTTTCGAGAATACGGCGACGATTGCCCCAAAGCCATTGAAGGGCGGGGAGCGAGCTGCGTTCGATCGTCAGCGCCGCGGCCACAACCATCAAATCGCGCGTGAGCTCGAAGGGTGCGTTCCGGATGGCAAGATAGACGCCTTCGTTCTTGAGCCGCAGAAGAAATCGATTCTTCACCGAGTGCATGTTGATTTCGGGCGGCAGCGAATGTCGCCGCTCCGGCGTGACGCTTCGGACGTGATAGGCGATCGCGTCCGGCACGACCATGGCGCGCCATCCGAAGAGCCGCGCACGCCAGGCGAGGTCGGCGTCCTCGCGGTACGCGAAGAAGTCTTCATCAAAACATTCATTATTAATAGTTATATCAATCATACACGATTTGCGGTAGACGCCGGCTGCGCCTGAAACTCCAAAGACCTGGTTGTCGGGTTGTCGGTTTGTCGGGTTGTCGATGTCGAGGTGCCGCCCACTGCGCGTCATCCGGATGCCCATCGAATCGATGACATCGGTCGGTTCGATGTCGACGCCGCGCGCGCGCATCAGTTTTCCGGTCGCGGCACCGAATTTCTCGCCGGCCTCACCGAACGCCTCGACGATGCGCGCAAGATACTCAGGGGTCAGGAAGGCGTCGGGATTGCACAGTGCGACGAAATCGCCGCTCGCGATCCGGATGGCCTGATTTGCCGCGACCGCGAATCCGAGATTTGTGGCGTTGATGATCTGGCGACACCGCGGAAATACCTCGCCCACGCGTTTGGCCGAATCATCAGCGGAGGCGTTGTCGACACTGATCAACTCGATGTCGGGGTGGGTCTGGCGCGCGATGCCATCGAGACAGCGGCGCAGATAGGGAGCGCTGTTCCAGGTGATCAGGACGACGGTGACGCGTCGTCCCATCGTTCCAACGCTCTTTTCAAGACTCCCATGTACGCTTCAAACGCTGCCGCGCGTCCCACTTCGCGATGCGCGATGCCGAGGAGGGCGGCGGGAAGGCGGAGGATCATGCCGAGCATGATGAACCATCGCAGCATCTCCGCTTTGAGCGGGGTGAACCACTTGCGGGCGTAACGCCACATATTGCGATACCAGAGCTCAATGAACCGGGCGAACGGAACATTCTCGAGACTTGCGCCTCCAAAATGTTTTGCCTGGGCCGCCGGCACGATCCAGATTTCCTTGCCCGCTGCCGCCAGACGCCGGCAGTAATCGACATCCTCGAACCAGGCCGGCGAAAATTGTTCGTCGAGCGGACCGATCTCGTCGAACACTTCGCGACGCAGCAGAAGCGCCGCCGCGGCCGGTTGATCGACGGGACGCGGCTGCGTCAGATCGAGGTCGCGGCAGCGGTAGGACGCCGTGATCGGATTCGACGGCCACATTTTGTTGAGCGCCAGCAAATCGGCCACGAAGGTCGGCAGCGTTGGAAACCGGCGGATCTGAAAATCGCGCTGCGAGTCGCCCCGCTCGTCCGCCAGCAGCGGCGCCACCGCCGCAACCGCAGGATGCGACCGCAGAAAATCGACCAGCGACGTCACCGACCGCGGCCCGAGCTCGCAATCGGGATTGAGGAGAAAAACGAACGGCCCGCGTGCCGCCCCGATGGCGCGATTGATCGCGCCTGCAAAACCGTCATTGCGCTGCGATGCGATGAGCCGCACGTCGTCATGGACGAGTTGCAAGGTACGGTCTTGAGAAGAGTTGTCGTAGAGGATCGTTTCATACGCCACGCCGGCGCAAGCGGCCGGAATCGATCGCAGGCAGCGCTCGATCCAGCGCTGGCTGTTCCAGGTCACGATCAGGATCGACAGCTCCGGTTCGGGAGCTGCCACCGGCGCCGCGCGCTCCGAACTGATCTCTACGATTGCCATCGATTCAACGCCTCGACCAGCGGCCGGACGACAACCGGCCACGCAAACCGCGGACGGATGCGTTCGAGGTTAGATACGCAGGTCGAGTGAAAAGCGTCGTCAGTGAGTAGCTTTTTGATGGCAGCGGCAACCGCGGCGACGTCGCCGGGAGGGACGACAATTCCCAATCCCTCCCCCGCCACCAGTTCGGCCGCAAATCCTTCCTGCGATGCGATGACCGGAGTCGCTGCGCCAATGGCGTCAAATAGACGTGTCCGGATTGCATAACGCGCCTCCGCCGTCGAGCGGTGGAGCATCATAGCGATTTTGCTCCGGCGCAGCCACGAGAACCGCTCGCGATACGGCACCCACTCCGGATTGGCCGTGACGTACGGCCGACCGGCAGCGACGAGCGCATCGAAACGGCTGTCGCGACGCCGGTCGGCGAGCGCCGGATTCGGTCGCGATCGGCCCAGAAACAGCATGCGGCAATCGATCCCTTCGCGATTCACTCTCACCACCGCATCGACTGCCGTTCGCGGATCGAGCCACTCCCACGTCCCGCCGCCCCAGATGATGAGGTTTTCCCGATCGTCGCCGAGGTCGGCGGCGCTCCACTCGGCGGCATCCGTTCCGAACGGGACTTCGATCATCGGCCGATTCGGATAGAGCTCGCGCTGATGCGGCGTCGCGATGATGAACAGATCCCCTTCCGACAAGGCGCGCCGGAGGCGAATCTGCTCGGCGAAAAAATGCAATCGCTGCCGCAGCGACGGATGCCGTCCGTACATTTCGCGCAGCTCGAGCAGAACCGGATCGAAGAGGTCGTAGATGATCCGCTGGCCCTTTTTCATCCGATGAAAACCGCGCGCCGGCTGACCGATGAGCACCGAAGCGCTGCGCATGGCGTCGCGCGACCACGAGCCGTGCGCCATCAACTGCGTCGGAAAATGTTTCTTCAGCTCTTCGGCCAGATGCCAGGCGCGAATGCCCGGACCGGCCATCCGCTCGCCGACCACGTCGGGCGTAGCAATCACAACCGAGAACACAATCCCTCAATGATGCCGCGCACGCTCGATTGCCCTTTGGCGAGGAGCTCGAGATCTTCGATCAACAGCGCGGAGATTCTTCCGACGCCACGGTGCAGACGCGCGACAAAGTAGCGATTGCGGGTTCGCAAACGTTTTGCGGCTGCGCCGAGGATCGAGGCCGACGCCGATCCGCGGTGGGTGGCTTTGTCGATCGGAAGGACCGCGGTGCGCAAGCCGGCGTCGTGAAGTCGCGCGCACAATTCCACATCCTCGTAGTAGGCGAAGAACCTCGGATCGAAAACGCGATCGCCAAGCGCGGCACGACGATAGAGCGTCGCGGTCGCCGAGACTCCCCACGGTTGTGGCAGCGCGCTGCCCATGGGAAGGCCATAGCCGATCTGGCGAAATGTGCCGTCGTTGACGTCGATGCCGGCTCCGTCGATGGTCCTGGCATCGCGGCGAAGGATGGTCTGCACCGCGGCCAGCTTCGGATCGTCATCGAGTGCCTCCCTGGTGACATCCATCCAATCGCGATCGAGAACAACGTCGTTGTTGATCAGCGCCACATAGGCGGCGGTGGTGTGCCGATAGGCTTCGTTCACGCCGGCCGCGAAGCCGATGTTCTGCTCGCTGCGAATGACGCGTGCGCCGTCGATGCGAATCGGCGCCGGCGATCCGTTGTCGAAGACGATGATCGTGCCTGCGCCGGCGATCGACCGCACACAATCGCGCAGCATCTCGCCTCCCCCGGTCGCGTCGAGCACGATGACATCGACGTCACTCATGATCCATGCGATCGAGAGTCACGGTGCCGGCCAGACACCGGAGCTCGATGCGTCCGGTTCGCGGGACGTTCACTTGAACCGCTCCGTAGCCGCGAGTGGCCGGCAGAAGATAGGCATCGCGTCCGATCTGAATCATCGAGCTCGCTCCGGCGGAGTATTGAAGCCGCGAGGTACCGGCGCGCGCCAGAAAGCTCAGCGTGTCTCCCGGCTTCACGATCCAACCCCCGCGATACGCGAAACGCTGCACCTGGAATTCCGGCGGATACAGCTCGCCGCCGCGATGGATCACATGCGCATCTTCGAATTCGATGCGGTCGCCGGCACGCCGCCCGAACACGAACCCGAGCGCGATGAGGATCGGGAGCAGCCAGGTCAGTCGAAAACGTGATGATATAAGAATAACAATTATCGCAACAATTGATGCCACTATCGCGGCAAGATTGAGTCGAATGAAGCTCGGAAAGAGGCGCGAGAAGTCGCTGTGCCAGATTGCCGAAAGCGTCTCGCCAACGGCGTTTTCGCCGTTCTGAATGTGAAAAAGGCGCCACGGATACGCCATGCCGTGCGCTACCAGCGCGAGCGTCCACGCGGCGCAGGCCGTGATCGCCTGCGATGAGATGCGGTCCCACAAAGCGGCCGTGCCGAGCCCGAGGAGGGGGACGAGGAAGACGATGTAGCGGAGCGGCGGCGACCAGCCCCCGTGCCATTCGAGTCGAGGGACGAGGTAGAGCAGATAAAGCGCGCTGGAGCTGACTCCCAGTCGAAACGCGGGCGGCATGGTGCGCCACCGCGTCAGCGCGATGACGCCGAAGATGTAGATCGGTGCCTGAAAAAGAAGGCCGGCCGCGCCATCCAGCAACAGACCGAACAGCCCTCGCGCCATCGCCGCCGGCGATCCCGGGACCAGCTCGGCCCAGCGGTGCACGTTGCCTGATGTGAACGCGACCATCGCGGTCGGGAGCGCCAGAATGGCGATCGCGATCGCGGCGTGCCATCGGCGCCGAAACGCGCGCACGATGAGAATCACGGCCACCAGCCCGAAACGGAGCTTGAGCAGTACCAAGGCCAGGAGTGCCGGCATCCAGCGCGTCGCGCGCTGCTGCCGGATCCCTCGAATCGCTTCGACGAAACAGAATGCCGCCGGCACTTCCGGCCAGATTCGAGCGGCATAGAAAACCATCGGCGGCCCGAGCGCGAGGAAGGGAAACATCGCGCGCGTGGTCGCGTCGCCGATTCCTTCATCCTCGAACAATCGAATGGTCGATCGCGCCAGCAGCGCTCCGAAAACGGCGATCACCGCGATCGCGCCCGGAAGTCTGCCCATCAGATAGCCGGGGATCATCAGCACAGCCAGGAAAGGCTCGTGCCGCGAATACTGCTGGCCATGGCGCCCGACCGGATCGCCGAGCTGCGGGCCGAGGTCCGTGCGGCCGGTGGCCGAATGGCGCAGGTCGCGATACTGATTCGACAGATCGAGATCGCGATCGCGGACCATCGATTCGGTCTCCAGCAGGTAGTACGGCTCGTCGCCATCGATCGGCGTTCGCAGCATGAGCAGAATCGCGACGGCGTAAAACAGCGCCGCCACAATCGCGGCGCGATTCGCGCTCCACCGCACGTCGATCGGATCGCTGAGCGCCACCAGCGCAAAGAACGCCGCCGTGACGCAGACGCCGAACGTCACCACTGCCAGGTACGGGTCGATTTGGATTTGAAAGGGACGAATGAACAGCGCCAGCGCGCCTAACAACATCCATGCGCCCAGGAAGATCGCGAACCAGCGGCGCAGCGCGTCGCCGCGAAGGAGGAGAAAAGGCGATGCGATCGATACGGCGATGAAGAGCGCCAGCGTCATTCGAACTCGACCGCTTCGATCTGCAATTTCGTGCCGGGCGGGAGGTCGGGGGCGGCGGTGACGCGCAGCGCCCCGGCCGGTGTCGCGAAGCGAATCCGCCCCGCGGTGTGCAGCCAGGCCGCCGCGCCGAAGTCGTGGATGTCGGCCAGGGGCGTGCGGGGCGGGCGGTTGCGCGATGAAAAGAAATGTTCGCGCCGCATGAAGCCGAAGTCCGCGACATCTCCGATCGCAATCGTTCGGTTGTCCACCGATCCCATGATCCGCCCGGGCGGCAATGCCGCCGCGTTCGCGCCGGTGGCCGTGATGGTCACATTGTGCGGTACATCCATCGTGAACGCTCGCCCGTGAGGGAGCGCCACCCACACCGGCCGCGAGCTCGGCGAGGCAGGTTCGGCGAACAAAATCGCCGGAAATGCGCGCGCCAGAATTCCGCTCCACGGCCACAGCGCGAAAAGCGCGATGGCGGCGGCGTAGGCCGGAGCGTTGAGAAGCCTGCGCTCGTCCCACAACAACGCCACCATCGTGACAACACATAATATCATTACTGAATAACGTGCATAATAAGCGAAGACTGCCAGTGCGCCCGCCATGGCAAGCCGCGGAATCGGAAGCAGCAGCAGGACTGCCACGACAAACGGGAAGAGAAGCATCTTGGCAGGAAAAATCGGAGTGACCAGCGCGATGCCGAGTGTAGGTGCGGGTTTCAGCCCAACCGCTGTCACCAGCACCACCGCGCCGATCATGACGATCAGCTCGCGCCACACCATTGCTGGCGAGAAGGGAATCCATCGCAGCAGCAAGACGCCGGCGATCGTCAACGTCACCGCCGCATGCAACGTTTGCGGGGCGATTGCGAGCGCAAACGCGAATGCCGCCGCCGCGATCACGCCGTACCCGAGGAGCCGGGTGTGCTCATGGGCGAGGAAAATTGCCGGCGCAAAGAGCAGGAGGGTCGCAATCTGAAAAAGCGCCGGAAATCGTTCTGCGACCAAGCCGCAAATCGAGATGAGGAGGACGAACAAGGGCAGCGCGCGATCGATTGGCGTGGCCGCCGGTGCGATGAAGTAACTGGCGATCGCCGCCACGATCGCAAAGGCAAGCCACTCCCTGACCGCGCTACCGCGCAACCTCGCAACCGCGGGGGTGACGCGCCCAATCGGCATCGAAGCCTTCAATCGTGTCGGGAGTCAGTTGCGCGCTGAAGATGACGCGCGCGTCTCCCGTGAGTTGTACGTTGCCAAGCTCGCTGCCGTCACGCGCAAAGTTCACCCTGAGAGTGATGCCGCTGCGCGTCAGCACAGAAACCGGAGAAGTGACCTTGCCAAAAAACGCCGCCGTGGCCACCGACGCCACCATCCCCGAACCGCAGGACAGCGTCTCGGCCTCGACGCCGCGCTCGTATGTCCGCACCTCGATCGCATGTTCGTCTCGCACGACCACGAAATTCACATTGGCGCCGTGATCGGGCTCGAGCTCGGGATGCAGGCGGATCGCACGGCCTAACGGCACGATGTCCTGCGACCACAGATCCCCATTTTCAAAAACGACGTAATGCGGCACTCCCATGACGATCGAGCTTCCTCGCACGACTCTCTCGTTCACGCGAAGCGGCCGCTCGGCACGAAAGCCGTGCGGCGAGGGAAGCGAGAGCGTCACAACGCCGTCGCCAACCTCCGCTCCCACCTGGCCGACATCGGTATCGATGGTCATCTTTTTCGGCGCGATACCGCTCAGCACGGCAAATCGGGCCGCGCACCGCGTGCCGTTGGCGCAGAACTCACCGCCCGAGCCGTCATTGTTGTAGTAGCGCATCCGAAAATCGGCCCGTGGGGAGGGCTCGATGAGGATGAGCCCGTCTGCGCCCACCGAAAGGTGGGCCGTGCAAATCTTTTTCGTCAGCGCGACGGCGTCCCCGACCCGCCCTTTGCGGTTGTCGATGACGACGAAATCGTTCCCGCCGCCCGCCATTTTCGTGAACTCCAGCGGATCTTGTTTCGTCGCTTGCATTTGCCGTCCGGCAGCCATCGGAATTTTCGCCTCGGGCCGCGGTTTGAAACCGCCCGGTCCGTATTCTCGCACGCAACCCTCGTGCACCGTAACGCGGGAGCCTGCTGGACCGTCAATACGTGAGAGTCTCCGGAGGAATGCCTTGAAGCTTCTCGCTCCCAGCGTCGCCTTGGCCGCTCTCTTTGCGGCCTCCATGGCGGCCCAACAAACCGAACTGCCGAAGCTCACTGAGACCATTGACATCCGCGTCATCAACGTTGATGTGGTCGTCACCGACAAGAAGGGCAAACCGATCACGGGCCTGACCAGGGACGACTTCGAGCTTTTCGAGAACGGCGTTCCGAAGGCCATCAGCAACTTTTACGAAGTCGAGGGCCCGAAGGCACTCAACATCGCGATTGCGCCGACGCAGGGCCCGGCAGCAGCAGCCGCAGCAAAGGAAGAGATCCCCGAAAATCTCCGCCGCCGCGTCATCTTCTACATCGACAACCTTTCGCTCATGCCCTTCAACCGCAACCGCGTGTTCAAGGAGATGAAGGACTTTGCGAAAAACGTGCTGCGTCCGGGCGATGAGGCCATGATCGCGACCTTCAATCGCAGCATGAAAATCCGGATGCCGTTTACGCGCGATGCGTCTGCCATCCAGTCGACGCTCGACACCATCGCCGGCGAGTCCGCCATGGGCGTTTCCAACAAGAGCGAATCGCGCGATGTCCAGAAGCGCATTCAGGACGCCGACAATTACGACGAAGCGCTGGCCACCGCGCGGACGTACGCTGAATCGGTCAACCACGATCTGCGCCAAAGCGTCGACTCTCTCACCGGCCTGATGACCACGCTGGCTGGCGTGGAGGGCAAGAAGATCCTCGTCCTGACCACGGAAGGCTTTCAGATGCAGCCTGGGCGCGAGATGTTCTATCTGATCGATGAAGTCGGGCGCTCAAAAGGGTGGCAGGCGGGATCGACGCTTCTGGAGGGGATGAGCTACGACGCCGCCTCACAAATCCAGAGCGTCGCGAAGACAGCCAACGCCAACGGCATCACGATGTACGCCATCCACGCCGGCGGCCTCGGCGCCGCGAACGAGGGGATGCTGGCGGAGATGGATCGACCGACTCCGTACGCCGTCACGCAGGCGGCCGTCAGTAACTCTACGGAGTCATTGCAGCTCATGGCCGAGATGACCGGCGGCCTCGCTTCGATCAACACCAACAACTTCGGGCAGGCCTTCCGCAACATCCAGCGCGATCTCGAGTCGTACTACTCCATCGGCTATCGCGCCGGCACGCAGCGAGTCGATCGCCAACGCAATCTGGATGTGCGCGTCAAGAACAGGAACTACATCGTCCGCAACCGTCAGACGTTCGTCGAGAAGTCGACATTCGCGGAGATGAACGACCGCGTGATCGCGAATCTCCTGTACAAGACCAAGGCCAACGAGCTGAACATCCTCGTGAAGGTGGGCTCACCGGTCCGCGCCGAGGATCTGTTCAAAGTTCCTGTCGAGATTCAGATTCCGATGGAGAGCCTGACACTGCTTCAGCAGGGCGAGAGCTACATGGGCGGTTTCTCCGTTTACGTGGCGGTGGCCAACAAAGACGGCGATATGTCGGACGTGGCGCGGCAGTCCCATCAGATCCGCGTTCCGTCATCGGATTACGGAAAAATCAAGGGCAAGTACTACACCTACTCGCTCGACCTGTTGATGGAACCAGGTCCCGGCAAGATCTCGGTCGGCGTTGTCGATGACGTATCGAACACCACTGGCTTCGATCGCGTGCCGGTGATCGCGGCGGACTTGAGATAGTGCGCTTGCGCGCGTTGTCGGTTGTCGGTTCTCGGTTGTCGACAACTGACAACTGACAACCGACAACTTCGATGCGCCTCCTTTTCACGCTTCAATACCTCGGCACGCGTTACGCCGGATGGCAGCGCCAGGCCAACGCACTGGCGGTGCAGCAAGTCGTGGAAGAGGCGCTCGGAAAGATGTTTGGCGCGGCCATCCACGTCGAAGGCGCCGGCCGTACCGACTCCGGCGTTCACGCGCGGGGTCAGCGGGCGCATGCGGATGTTCCCTTCGAGATCGGCGAGCGCGGACTCATCCCGGGCCTGAACGATCTTCTGCCGCACGACATCCGGGTCACGGCGGTCGCAAAAGTTGCCGACGACTTCCACTGCCGTTTCGTGGCCAAGACGAAGTCGTATGTCTATCAGATCTGGAACGGTTCGGTCGCCGATGTCTTCGCCTTCGAGACGCACGCACACGTCTGGCAGCGACTCGACGAGAATCTGATGCACGACACCGCACAGTGCCTGCGCGGAAAACACGATTTCCGCGCCTTCACGGTGATTTCGCCGGAGGTGTCGTCGACCTGCCGCGCCATCGAGGCCATCGATGTCGTTCGCGAGCACGAGGTCGTCCGCATCCTCGTCAGCGCTGACGGCTTTCTCCGGTACATGGTTCGCAGGATCGCAGGATCGCTGATCGAGATCGGACGTGGGAAATTGGAGCCGGCGGCCCTGCAGCGCGCGCTGGAGCCGACATTCAAAGAAGCGCGCTGGACGGCGCCGGCAAAAGGTTTGATGCTTTGGGACATTGCGTACTAACATCGGAGACTCGATGATCGATTTGAGCAAGCTGGCGGAGCCGGGATCTCTCGAAGAGACGCTCCTCGAGAAGATCGACTTCAGCCGGCTGCCACGACACATTGCGGTCATCATGGATGGCAACGGCCGGTGGGCACGCGCGCGCAATCTTCCGCGGGTGGAGGGTCATCGCGCCGGCATCGCGTCGGTGCGCGAGATCGTCGAAACCGCGGCCCGGCTCGAGCTTCATGTGATCACGCTTTATGCGTTTTCGGTGGAGAACTGGAAGCGTCCGCGCTACGAAGTCGCGACGCTGATGATGCTGCTCAAGGAATATCTGCGCAAAGAGCTGGCGACGCTGATGGAAAACAACATCCGCTTCGTCCCCATCGGCCGCATCGAAGGACTCGATCCGACCGTGCAGCGCGAGCTGCGATATGCCGAGAACGAAACCGCAAAGAACACCGGCCTTCGCTTCCAGATTGCGCTCAACTACGGCGGCCGCGCCGAGATCGTCGACACCTGCAATCGCATCATGGCTCTCTTGCGCGAGCGCGAGATGAGCGACGCCGTCATCGACGAGCAGTTCTTCGGCGATCATCTCTACACCGCCAACATCGACGATCCCGATCTGTTGATTCGCACCAGCGGCGAGCTGCGCGTCTCGAATTTCCTGTTGTGGCAGATCGCGTACGCCGAGATCCACGTGACCAAGGTGCTCTGGCCCGATTTCCGCCGCCGGCACCTCTTCGAAGCGATCATCGATTTTCAGTCGCGCGAGCGCCGCTACGGCGGCGTGGACGAGTCCGACGCCGAGATGTTCATCGAAGCGGACCGTTCGTCGTAATAGGGTTGCCGGTTGCCAGTTCCCAGTTCCCAGCGCGATACCGGCAACCGGAAACCGGAAACCGGCAACCTCAAATGAAATACACACGCGAGCTCACCGCCGCGGTGCTCTCGCCGATTGCCATCTACATCATCGGCTGGTCGCACGCCTATGTCTTCGACGTCACTATCGCGCTCATCGCGTGCGGCGCGCTCTACGAATTCCTCATGCTGGGACGCCGCAAGGGCTACTCCGTTCCGATCGTGCTGTGCATTCTGGTGATGCTGTTCATCATCGCGGCCTTCGTGCTCGAGCCGATCTCGGTGGAGATGGGAGTCTTCCTCACCTTGCTGGTCGTCCCCGCGTCATTCGTCTTCAGTCGAGGCGCGCTGGAAGAGGCCTTGCCCTCCAGTGCCATCGCGGTCATGGCAACGTTGTACGTCGGGATGTTAGGCGGAGTGCTGATCCGCTTGCGGAACGACTTCGCAGACTCTCAGAAAACGGGCCCCAAGCTGGTTTTTTTTCTGGTGCTGGTGGTCTGGCTCGGCGACGCGGGGGCGTACTACGTCGGCAAGCAATTCGGAAAACATCTGTTGTCTCCCAGGATCAGCCCGAAGAAGACGGTCGAGGGATTGATTGGCGGCATTGCGGTATCGGTGCTGACGGCGGTCGTCATTCACTTCACCTTCTTCAGGGCCTTTCCCCTGCTTCACGCCATCATCGCGGGAATCCTCCTGTCGGTCACGGGCGTGATCGGCGATCTGGCGGAGTCGATGTGGAAGCGCTCGGCGGCGGTGAAGGACTCCGGGACGCTTTTCCCAGGGCACGGCGGCTTACTGGATCGCTTCGATTCGGTCTTCTACACCGCGCCCATCCTCTACGTTTACTGGGTTCTGATCCAAAACGGCTTCAGCAGCCTTAGGATCATGTCTGCATGAAGCGCGTGGCCATCCTGGGCAGCACCGGCTCGGTCGGACGAAACACGCTGGAGGTCGTCGATGCCTTTCGCGACGAGCTGACGGTGGTCGGCCTTGCTGCCGGATCGAACATCGATCTGCTGGCACAGCAGGTGGCGCAATATCGACCGGAGCTCGTTTCGGTTCGCGAGGCTCGCGACGTCGAGCGGCTGAGGAGTCTCGTTCACGGACAGGTCGACATCGTGCACGGCGCCGCGGGCGCATGCGCGGTGGCATCGCTCGGTAGCGCCGACGTCGTCATCGCCGCCATCGTGGGGGCAGCGGGTATTCCGCCCGTGCATGCGGCGCTGCAAGCAGGCAAGCGCGTCGGCATCGCGAACAAAGAAGTGCTGGTGGCCGCCGGCGACGTGATGACCAAGACCGCGCGTGCAAACGGCGGCGAGATCCTGCCGGTCGACTCGGAGCACAACGCCGTGCATCAGGCACTCCGCTGCGGCGATCGCAAGGAAGTGCTGCGGATCATCCTGACGGCCTCGGGGGGACCGTTTCTCAAGCGCGATCTTTCGACGTTCGGCGAGGTTACGGTCGAAGCCGCGCTGGCGCATCCGACCTGGCGCATGGGCAACAAGATCTCGATCGACTCCGCGACCATGATGAACAAAGGTCTGGAAGTCATCGAGGCGCATCATCTCTTCGCGATGCCCCCCGATCGCATCGACATCCTCATTCATCCGCAGTCGATCGTGCACTCGATGGTCGAGTACGTCGACGGCTCGATCATGGCGCAGCTATCGACGACCGATATGAAGTTCCCCATTCAGTACGCGCTGCTCTATCCCGACCGGGTGACCGCGCCGTTCGCCCGTCTCGACCTCGCCAAGATTCGCACGCTCGAATTCCTGCCTGTCGATCCGCACCGTTTCCCGGCCGTCGAACTCGCATACCAGGCATGCCGCAGCGGCGGCTCGATGCCGGCGGTGCTCAATGCTGCCAACGAGATCGCGGTGGAACGCTTCCTGGCCGGAGAACTTTCCTTTACGTCAATCGTCGAAATCGTGACCCGCGTGCTGGAAAAACATTCTCGTGACGTCAGCGTAATCTCCTCAGTCGACGATGCTTTGCACTGGGACAGGTGGGCCAGGAACGAAGCGCGCGGAATTGATGTTGCACTGACCCGCAAGCCATGATCGCGTCCAACGTCGCCACCAATCTCTTCGCCTTCGTCCTGGTCCTCGGATTCCTCATCTTCACTCACGAGGCGGGGCACTTTCTCGTTGCCAAATTGTTTCGAGTGCGCGTGCTGGTCTTCTCGTTCGGCTTCGGACAGCGCCTGTTCGGATTCCGGAAAGGGGAGACCGATTACCGCGTCTCGCTCATTCCCCTCGGCGGTTACGTCCGCATGGCCGGAGACACCCCCGAGGATGGGCGGACGGGCGACCCGGACGAGTTTCTGTCGAAGCCGAAGTGGCAGCGCTTCCTGATCCTCTTCGCGGGACCGTTCATGAATCTGCTGATCGCGCTAGCGTTCATCGCCATCATCAGCATGGCCGGCACGGAATCGCTGATCGTGAAGCCGATGATCGGCGAGGTCAGCCCGGGCAAACCGGCGGCACGAGCGGGACTGCAGGTCGGCGATCGCATCGTCGCGGTCAACGGAGACGCCATCAACAACTGGGACGATCTCCGAATGGCCATCAGCCTGCACGCCGCGACGCCGCTGCGCGTCGAGTACGTTCGAAACGGCGTCCGCCACGCCACGACCATGACGCCCGATCGCGAGAACAGCGAATACGGACCGGTGGGGCGGGCGGGGATTCGTCCGTGGATTGATGCCGCCGTCGGCCGCGTGCGACCGAATTCTCCGGCCGCGCTGGCGGGCATGCGACCTGGCGATGTGATCGTCGCCGCCAATGGGCGTCCGGTCACGCAGCTGGCGCAACTCGATGAAGTCTTCAATCAGGTGAAAGGGGCTCCCATCGCGCTCGATGTCGTCCGCGCTGGACAGCGGATCCGGCTGCTGCTGCCGGCCGTGAAATCGGAAGCACAGGATCCCTATCGCGGCTTCCTCCCGCCGACTGAGATCCACAAGCTATCGCTGATTCCAGCGCTGCGCGACAGCTTCGATCAGAACCTGAAGATGCTCAAGTACGCCTTCATCACCCTGGGACGCCTCGTGCGCGGTGAAGCGAGCGTGAAGGAATTCAGCGGTCCGATCTCCATCGCGCGCATTTCCGGCGAGATGTTTCGCCGCGGCTGGATGGAGGTCGTGGCGCTGATGGCCATGATCTCGCTGCAGCTCGGCATCATGAACCTGCTGCCGATCCCGGTCCTGGACGGCGGCCACATCATGATCCTGCTGGTCGAGGGCGCGGTGGGACACGATCTATCGCTTCGGGTCAAGGAGCGCGTGCAGCAGGTCGGCTTCGCGCTGCTGGCGGCGTTGATGATCGTCGTGCTGTACAACGACGTCATCACGAACGTTCTGCTCTTGAAAAAGGGATGATGCGTCATCCTGAGCGGCGGCGAAGGATCTCTTGAGCGAGATGCTTCGACGCTCAGCATGACGCGGCGCCCGCGATCTCCTTCTGCAGTTTCTTGACCTCCTTCGCCAGGAAGTCGTAGTCCATGTCGAAATATGCGTAAAAATCGTCATCAATTTTCTTGTAGCGGAACTTCGAGTCGGCGATCCACTCCCAGATTTTCGGAGAGCGTCCGTCGATGTCGACCAAGCCGTATTCGCGGGCCAGCTCGGCGGAGTTGAAGACCCGTCCGGATTTCTTCATCACTTTCGGATCGGCGGCCAGCGCCGCGATTGCGCGCCCGACGTAGTACGGGGTCTCCGACTCGGCGAATTCCGGCCGCCGCTTGATGGCGTCGCGCCAGTTCGACTCCTGGACGTGCAGTGTTTCGAGGACGGCCTCCGATCGCAAAAATCCAGGCGTGATCGCAACGCACGCGATGTTCTTCTTTCGCAGCTCGTTCGCGAAATCCATGGCAAGCCGAATGGCCGTCGTCTTGGTGAGGTCGTAGTACAGATTGCCGCGATAGTAAAACCCGTCGCCATCGGTGATCTCGACGATCAACCCCTTCTTATTCGCGAGCATCAGCGGGACGGCGTAGTGCGCGTTCACGATGTGCGAGTAGATCGCCGCCTTCAGAATCTCGAGCCCGACCTCCAGCGAGATGTCCCAGGCGCGCTTCCACTGATACAGCGCATCGCCGTTGATGTTGTTGACGAGGATGTCGAGACGGCCCTGCTCGCGCTTGACGCGATCGAAAAGTTTCTCGACGTCGTCCGGTTTGGTGTGATCGACGCGCACAGCGATACCAACGGCACCGCGCTCGCTCACCATCTCTGCGGTTTCATCGATGGTCTCCGGACGCTTCTTGGTGACCAGATTGCCCCGCGTGCTTCGCGCCGTGCAATAGACCGTAGCGCCGGCTTCGCCGAGCATGCACGCGATTCCCCGTCCCGCGCCGCGCGCCGATCCCGCCACCACTGCCACCTGCCCTTCTAGCGTTTTCATGAAGACAATGTGGATTCCAATTCATGACATCATGTGTCATATTTTGGTTGCTAGGTTGTTACTCAGCAACCACGCGACCTAGCAACCCAGCAACTCAGCAATGCGAGCCGACCGCTTACTCTCGATCCTTCTGCAACTTCAGCTTCACAGCCGTCTCACCAGCCGCGAGCTCGCCAGGCGACTCCAGGTCTCGGAGCGCACCATTCACCGTGACATGGAATCGCTCGGATCGGCGGGCGTCCCGGTCGTCGCGGAGCGCGGGGTGGGCGGGGGGTGGAGCTTGATGGAGGGCTACCGCACCAATCTGACAGGGCTCAGCGATTCCGAACTCCAAGCGCTGTTTGTGGCGCGGCCGGCGAAGCTGCTTGCGGATCTGAAGCTCGTCCTTCCCAAGTTGAATCTCCGCAACGCGGAGCTCGCGCGTCAGCGCATCTACATCGACGTCAGCGGATGGAGTCGCAGCAACGATCAGGTCCCGCATCTTCCGCTTCTGCAGGACGCGGTTTGGCGCGACCGAAAAGTGCGCATCCTCTACGGCGATGACTGCCCCTCTGAGCGCGTTCTCGATCCCCTCGGTCTGGTCGCGAAGGGCAGCGTCTGGTATCTGGTCGCGCAAATCGACAGCACGATTCGCAGCTACCGCGTTTCGCGCGTTCACGAGGCGACCATCCTCGACGAGCCGTTTGTGCGACCTGCGGATTTCGATCTCGAGCGATTCTGGGAAGAGTCATCGACGCGGTTCAAAGATCGCCTGCCGCGCTTCAATGTCGTCATTCGCGCGGCGCCTCCAGTGATCGACTGGCTTCGGAGAATGATTCGCTTTGGCGCGATCGACGAAGTCGCCGGCGATGTCGCGCACTTGCACTTCGATGCCGAAGAGGTCGCGCGGGCGGTGCTGCTGGGGGTGGGCGATCAAGTGGAGGTCATCGAGCCGCAGTCGTTGCGCGAGTCGATCGTCACTACAGCGCGACGTATCGCGACTGCAGCCTCGTGAAGCGCGCGATGGTGTTGAAGTCGCGATCGGAATGGAGAACTTCTGCATCGTTTCGCAGAGCGCAAGCAGCAATCAGGCAATCCATCGGTGACCGGATCGAGACCCCGACGGCGCGGCCGGTTCGATAAATGCCCGCGGCCTCTTCGAAGACTGCCAGCGACATCGGCGATTCAAATATCGTGACCGACAAGAGAACCGATCGGGTGCTTTTGTACAGAGACCCTTCGCGTATCCCTTGGAGAACCTCCTGAATAACGGGAGGGCAGACCGCGATTTCAGAAAACGTGACGTATTGCGCGAGAAAGCCGGCTTTCCGCAACTCCGCGATCCACACCGAGGTGTCAACGAGGACCACGCCGTGATTTCCGTCGCCGATTCTTCCGGGGAAGAGCCGGGGCATCGCGAATCAGAAGTCCTTCGGAATCCTCAGGGAAATCGAATTCACGTCCTCGGCGCATCTCTTCTAAATCGCCTTCCCAGGCATTGCTGCCGCCGATGATCTTCATGCCCTCCTCGAAGGTCACTCGGCGTATCAGGTCCTCCAGCGCCCGATTGATTGTGGCGGAGTAGGTTTTCTCACCGCTTTTGCGGTGCGCCTCCTCCAACAACTTCTCGTCCAGGACGACGTTTGTGCGCCTCATACACACAATTTGTGTGTATTGTGCGCAGAAGTCAAGACCGCAGCATGTAGAGCCGAAGCAGATCGAGCGCAGAATTCGTCGCGAACCATTTGAACAGCGCGCGCGTCGTCGGCCAGAAAAGCTTGCGGTACTGGTAGCGATCGGCGTCCGCGACTGCGATGTGCAGCGTGCCGACCGGTTTCGCCTCCGTCCCCCCGCCCGGCCCCGCGATGCCGGTGACGCCGATGCCGAAGGTGGTGTGAAACCGCCGCCGCACGCCCTTGGCCAGATCGACCGCCACCTGCTCCGAGACCTCGCCGAACTCCTGGATCAGCGCCGGATCGACGCCCGCGATGAACATCTTGGCGTCGGCGGTGTAGCAGACCGCGCCGCCCATGAAGTAGCCGGAGCTTCCCGGCACGTCGGTGATGCGCGAAGCAAGCAGGCCGCCGGTGCATGACTCCGCGACCGAAACCGTCCCGTGCCGCTCGAGCAGCATGCGGCCGATGACCGACTCCAGCGTGTCGCCGTCGTACCCATAAATTTTGTCACTAAATATCGTTACTAATTCTTTTTCACGCTCGGCGATGACGGATTGCGCATCGCTGCCGTCGGCGATCAGATGCAGCTCGATCGTGCCGCTGGTCGCGAGGATCGTCAGCGGCTCATGGTTGTGCGCGTCGTAATACGGCTTCAACTTCTCTTCGACGCCCGACTCCGTCATGCCTGCGATTTTGAGAACGCGACGCTGTCGCGCCCGACCGCCCGTCTTCTGCTGCAGCCACGGCACGAGGTACGTCTCGATCATCCATTCCAGCTCGTGCGGCACACCCGGGAAAACCCAAACGTCTTTTCCTCCAGCGGCAAGAAGAAAGCCGGGCGCGGTGCCGCGCTCATTGCGCAGCGTGGTCTGTCCGCGAAAAACATTCGCCTGACGTTTGTTGACCTCGGGCATCTTCCAGCCGCGGGCTTTGAAACGCGCCTCGATGCGGTCGACGATCGACTGATCGATCTCTATCTGCAGTCCGAAAGCCTCGACCAGCGCATCGCGCGTCATGTCATCCTCGGTGGGACCGAGGCCGCCGGTGATGACGAGGATGTCGGAGTGGTCAAGCGAGTAGCGGATCTCGTCGACTAGATCGGGGAGAAGGTCGCCGACCACGCTCTTGCGAGCGACGTTCACACCGAAATCCTCGAAGGCCGCCGTGATCTTCAGAGAATTCGTGTCGAGGCGGGTCGGCCCGAGCATCTCCGAGCCGACCGCGATGATCGAAGCCTTCACGATTCCTTTTCCTTCGCCAGCGCTTCCCATTTGCCGTACAGCAGCTCGATCATGGCCTTCAGATCGGCATTCTGCGCCTGAATCTTCTTGGTGCGCTCGCCATCGCGATAGACCTCTTCATTGCACAGAAGCAGATCGTTGCGCTCGCGCTCACGCTCGGCGGCAGAGATGCGCTCCTCGAGCGTCGCGATCTCCTCGTCGAGTTTTTTGAGGCGGCGGTCGCGCTTTTTTTGCTCGCGCTTGTTCGGCCCCTCACCCGGCGCTTGGCGCCACCCTCTCCCCGCTTGCGGGGAGAGGGCCGGGGTGAGGGGCATCGCCACCCCCGCCTTCATCCGCTCCACCAGATCGCTGTAGTTGCCGGCATACACTTCGGCGTGACCATCCTCGACGAGGATGATGTTCTCGGCGACGCGATCGATGAAGTAGCGATCATGCGACACGACCACCAGCGCGCCCGTGAACCGCTCCAGCGCCGCTTCCAGCGCCTCACGGGTATAGACATCCAGATGGTTGGTCGGCTCGTCGAGCAGCATCAGATTGCCGCCGGCGTACATGATCTTCGCGAGCGCCAGCCGACCGCGTTCGCCGCCCGATAGATCGCGAGTCTTCTTGAACACGTCCTCATCGAAGAACGAAAACTGCGCCAGATAACCCCTCACCTGCTCCTCGGTCTGCGAATGATCGAGGTTCCAGACCTCATCGATCACGCTGCCCTTCGGATCGAGGTCGCCCAGCGTCTGATCGTAGTAGCCGACATGGACGTTGTGGCCGTGAGCGATCGTGCCGCTCAGCGGCTGCAGGCGTCCCGCAAATGTCTTCAACAGCGTCGATTTCCCGGAACCGTTCGGCCCCATGATCGCGTAACGCTCGCCGCGGCGGATCACCATGCTGAGGTTGTTGACGATCGGTTTGTCTTCGTAGCCTGCCGTGACGCGGTCGACGGTGAGCGAGATGGCGCCGGAACGCGGGCCGGCCTCCAGCCGAAAATTTGCGAACGTCTGGTCAGTCTCCGGCCGCTCGAGCTCATCGAGCCGGTTGAGCATCTTGCGCCGCGACTTGGCCTGCTTGGTCTTCTGCCCCGCGATGTTGCGTCGGATGAACTCCTGCGTGCGCTCGATGAACTCCTGCCGCCGGTCGTAATCGACCGCCATCTTCTCGACGCGCTCCTGGCGCAGCTGCAGGAAGCGCTCGTAGTTGCCGTGATACTCGATCAATTTCCCATGCGCCAGCTCGACGATCTTTTCGATGGTGCGATTGAGAAATGTTCGATCGTGCGAAATCAGCACAAAGCTGCCTTTGAATGACTGCAGGAACTCTTCGAGAAACTCGATGCCGTTGAGATCGAGATGGTTGGTGGGCTCGTCGAGCAGCAGCAGATCGACTTTGGTGAGCAGCACGCGCGCGAGCATGGCGCGGTTCTGCTGCCCGCCGCTGAACTCGTGAATGGGCCGCTCCCGATCCGACTTTTCGAATCCGACGCCGCTGAGCACGCGTTCGACTTCCGCATGCAGGGTGTAGCCGTTGGCGTGCTCGTAGTCGTGCTGCAGCCCGGCATATTTTTCGAGGAGACGATGGTGATCTTCGCGCGTGGCGTCGGAGAGATCGTGCTCGATCAACCGCATCTTCTGTTCGATCGCCAACACCTCCGCGAAGGCTGTCTCGACGTAATCGAAAAGCGTCACCCCCTGCTCGGCGTCGAGATGTTGACTGACGTGACCGATGGTCAGACCGGAAGCGCGAATGATCTCCCCGCGATCGGGCTCCTCTTCCTTGAGCAGAAGCTTGAAGAGGGTCGTCTTTCCGGCGCCGTTGCGGCCGACCAGGCCGACTTTCTCGCCCGGGTTGTGCTGCCATGTCACGCCGCGCAGCACGTCGTGCGGGCCGTAGCTCTTCTCGATATTTTCGAAGCGATAAAGCATGGTTTAACTGTTAACCTAACCTCATGCGCTTGGCAGTGAACATCGACCACATCGCGACTATTCGCGAGGTCCGCAAGTCCGACGAGCCCGATCCGGTTGCGGCGGCGGTGATGTGCGAGCTGGCCGGCGCGCAGGGAATCACGGTGCATCTGCGGGCGGATCGCCGTCACATTCAGGACCGCGACGTCGAGATCCTGCGCCGCACGGTTTCAACACATCTCAACATCGAAATGGCGAGCACACCCGAGATGGCCCGGGTGGCGCAGACCATCAAGCCGCATCAGGTGACGCTGGTCCCCGAACGCCGCGACGAGCTGACCACCGAGGGAGGGTTGGACGTCGTGCTGCACGCGGGCAATCTGGAGAAGATCGTCCGGCAACTGATCGATTCCGCCATCGACGTTTCGATCTTCGTCGATCCCGATCTCGAGCAGATCCGGCAGTGCCAGAAAATTCGCGCGCCGAAAATCGAGATCAACACCGGAAAGTTCACCGAAGGGTGGATCCGCGGAAGCTGGGCGGCGGAGCTGGAAAAAATCAACACCGCCGCCAAGGCAGCGCGGAAGATGGGACTGGTCGTCCTGGCCGGTCACGGTTTGAATTACCGAAACATCGATGCCATCGCGATCAATGAAGACATCGAGGAGCTGAACATCGGGCACTCCATCATCGCGCGCGCGGCCCTGGTCGGATTGGACAAGGCGGTGCGCGAGATGATCGCGCTCATGCACAACCCGCGGCGATTGCCGTCAGGCCCGCACTGAGCGGAGCTCCGCCAGACGCTGCCGGATGACCTCGCGCGCGGGGCGGCCGTGCGGCGAGAATTGCTCTTCCTCGTACAGCGCGATCAGCGGCGCGAAGGCCGCCGCGATTTCCGGTTGCGTGCGGTGCAGTTCGATCAGCGCTTCTTCCATGGTCATCGACGCTCCCACTTCGATGCCGCAGGCGCGGAGGTGATCGCGGAGCAATTCGAACGCCGGCCGACGGCGCTGCGCGATCACATACACGATCATCGAGAAAGCGATGAAGCCCGCCAGAACCATCAGATAGCGGAAGCTGAAGATCTGGGCCGCGGTGCGGCGGGCGGAGTGCCTCGCGCCGACCAGCATGTTGCGCGTTCTGCCGAAAAGCTCGGCCGCCAGGGCGATCTGGTCGCCCAGGCCGAAGGTCAGGATGTAGCGGTCCCAGAAATAATTCACGGAATCGTTGAGGGCCGAGGCGTACGCGCGCAACAGGCCGCTTTGCGCACTGCCGGGGCGAAGGTCTGCCGGCGTCGGATCGAATGTGCGCCATCCGTTGCCGTCGTACACCTCGACCCACGCATGCGCGTCTTCGCGGCGGACCACGAAGTATCCCGTCAGCGGATTCAGCTTGCCGCCGTAGAAACCACCGACGATTCGCGCCGGCACATCCAGCGCCGTCATCAGCGCGACCATCCCCGCCGCGAAGTATTCACAATGCCCGCGATGCTCGCGCAGCAGAAAATCATCGACGGTCATGCGGCGTCCGATCTGGGCGGGGTTGGGCAGGTATTGAAATTTCGTCGAGAGATACGACTCGATGCGCGCGGCCTGTTTCATCGGATCGGTCTGGCCGCCCGCCAACTGCCGCGCCATGGCCAGGACCGGCGGCGTGACCGGATAGTTCGTGACCGGCACGCGCTGGATGCGCAGCGGATTGGTGGTCCAGGCCATCTCGACGTCGTAGTTGATCAAATCACCGCGGGTCTGCCAGGCGGTGTAGATGTCGCGCCGCGGATATTCGTAAATCTGCGGCACGCCTATGACTGCGTAAGTGCCGGCCGGAAGAAACAGGCGCGTGCCGACAATGAATCGCTGCTGCACGGTGGCGCGCCTGTTGAAACCCGACGGCCGCGCGATTTGCGCCACGCCGTTGCGCATCTGCACCGGCGCGATGTCGCGCACTCCCTGCAGCCATTTGTTGTCCTGGAAGCGCTCGTAGATCATCCCTTTCAGCCGCAGCGGTGTGAAAAACGGAATGGCTTCCTGCCCCATCCACACCCGGCTCACCACGGTGGCGTCGGGAACGATGGTGCGCTGCTCGTTGAGGTTGATGGAGTCGCTCAAGCCGGTGGATGCCGACGTCAGCGATCCCACCATGCCCGGAACGAGGGGGTTGCGAACGCGCGGAAGAATCGGAAACAAAAGGATTCCGATGACCGTGGTCCCGCAGACGTAGAACCCCGCGGCGCGATTCGACGGCGGCTCGATCGCGCGCGTCGTCACCAGCTCGACGCTGTCGGAATGACTCAGATGGATGAGCTGCCGGAACAGAAGGAATCCAAAGATGACCACGAAGGGCAGGATGGTGATGTGGGTTGCGGTCGCGACGCTGGCCACGAAGATGAGCGAAGCGGTCAGCAAACGTTGTCCCTCGATACGCTGTCTGCCCGACTCCATGGCCTGGTACACCGCGATGAAGAGCACCAGATGAGTCGAGGCCGCAATCGCGCTGCGCGAAATGACGGCGGCATCGATCACGTAAAAGAAAACGTACGCGATTCCGAGGGCGCGAAGCACAACCGAAGGAATGAGCTGCCGGCTGCCGCCTGTCATCACCCGGAACGTGATGGCCGCCATCGCGAAGTGAAAGGCGATGAGTGGCGCGGCGGAGATCGTCTGCGTGACGTACAGCGGTAAGGCCGCCAGCATCGTCAAAGCGAGGAGCTCGATCTCACGCGCTCGCGCGTTCATCGTCCCTCCTGACCGCGAACACGACGCTGTGGCGGTCAATGGTCTGCGCAATCGGCTCGTGCGATGGTTCAAGCAGCGCCAGCGCGCGGAAGACCGCGGCTGGCGATTCCGTCGTTCGGGTGCGCAAGGTCGCGCGCGGCAACGACAGCATCACATCGAGATTTCGGTGCAGCGCGTCGTAGATGAAGGTCGCCGCCTCGCTGACCATCTGTTCGAAATCGTCGTCGGACGCGCCGCGCGATTTGTATGGATCGACGACCACATGGACGATGCGCGCGGCCTCGATCTCGGTCTGCTTCATGATCCAGCGGCCCATGCTGGCCGATTTTCGCCAATAGATCTGGCGGACCGAGTCGCCTCTCACGTAGTCGCGGAATGAATGGACGTCGGATCCGATGCCGGGGCGATTCGACGGATGCAGCTCCCCTTCCACCGGTCGGAATCGATCGTCGGAGATCGCGAGGTCGAGCAGGCGCGGAAAGACGACGACCTCACCCCGAATCCGCACGCGTCGCTTCTTGAAGAAGAATCCGAACGGATAGCGGGTGTAGAGATCGAGCGTGTTGAGTTGCACCAGGCCGCGCCTCTGAAAAAGAAGCTGCGCGTCCACCGCCACCTCCGAGCGCCGGTTTATAATTGATATGAAAATCGGTGACGATAATTGTGACGAAGTGACGATGACGTCGCGAACATTCCAGATCCGCGAGCGGTTCGCGATGTGCAGCCTCCCCTCCGCCGCCCGACCCGCCCACGCTTCCTGGATGTTGTCGAAGTTCACGTGCAGATGCTTGAGTCCGCCCTTTGATGCGATCCCTGACAGCAGCACACACCCCAGCATGAACGACAGCGCGATGTAGAGCGCGTTGTTGCCGGTGTTGATGGCGGCGAATCCGATGAAGATCGTGAAGATGAGAAACGTGATGCCGATTTTGGTGAGACGAACGACGCCGTCGAACTCGAACGTGTTCATGGGATCAGGCCTACCCTTTTACCTTTTTTCTCCAGCCTGTAGAAAAAAACGTGACAGAAGTGCGCGGTGCGCTTTTCTCTTTTTCTACAAGCCGAAGAAAAAAGGGTAAAGGGTAGGCCTGCCCCCATCCGTTCACCGCGGGACTGGGATCTCGCCCAGAATACGCGAAATGAATTTCGTTTCTGGGGTGGAGTCGCCGCGTGCGGTGCGGCGGTCCTTCATCACGATGCGATGGGAGAGCACCGGTCCCGCCAGGCGTTTGATGTCTTCCGGGATGACGAAATCGCGTCCGCTGACCATTGCCAGCGCCTGACACGATTTGAAATATGTCAGCGCGCCGCGCGTCGAGACGCCGATGGACACCTCGGGGTGGTTGCGCGTGGTGTGCACGATGTGCATGAGGTAATCGACCAGCGACTCGTTGACGTGGATGGTCGCGACGCGCTCCTGCAGCTCCATCACTTCCTGCGCCTCCAGCACCGGCTCGAGATGATCGAGCGCGTCCTGTGCGCCGCCGGCGCGGAGCAACTTCTTTTCGTCGAGCGTATTCGGATATCCGATGGTCAGCTTCATCAGAAAACGATCGAGCTGGGATTCGGGCAGCGGATACGTTCCGACATGCTCGATCGGATTTTGCGTCGCAATCACGAGGAACGGGTCGGGAAGCGGCAACCGCCGCTTTTCGATGCTGATCATTCCCTCGCTCATCGCCTCCAGCAGCGCCGATTGCGATTTCGGCGTGGCGCGATTGATTTCGTCGGCCAGAAGCACGTTCGTGAAAATCGGACCGGAGATGAACTCGAATTCCTGCTGGTCCTGGTTGTAGACCGTCACGCCGACGATATCGGCAGGAAGAAGATCGCTGGTGAACTGAATTCGCTGAAAGGAGAGCGAGAGCGATCGCGCCAGCGCGTGCGCCAGCGTCGTCTTGCCGACCCCCGGAACATCTTCGAGCAGGATGTGGCCCTTCGAAAGCAGCGCGGCGATGCAGTACTGCACCACCTCGGACTTTCCTCGGATCACGCGCTCGACGTTCGTCTGAAGCGTCGCGATTTTCTCGAACGCACGATTGGCAGGGAGAGGTTCGCTGGCCATTCTTAATTCTTAATTCTTCATTCGAACTTCTTACTTCTCTAGGACGTAAGTCACAAAGTTACAGTTTCTTATAGTCCGGCCCGCCCCCACCCTCCGGCGGCACCCAGGTGATCACTTGATAAGGATCCATGATGTCGCACGTCTTGCAATGGAAGCAGTTCGTAAAGTTCAAAAACGGCACGCGCCCGCGCCCGTCGGCAGTCGGTTGCGGCTCGTAGACATTTGCTGGACAGAAGTGGAAGCACGGGTTTCCATATTCCTCGGTGCACCGCGTGATGCATACCTCGGTATCAAGAATCAACAGGTGCGCGGGCTGATTCTCCTCGTGCACGACGCCGCCGTAGTAGACATCGCTCACCTTGTCGAATGTGTAGGTGTTGTCGAACTTCATCTTTTCCGGCGGATGCGGATGTTCATCCGAGAAATAGCGCTGGATACGCTCCATCCGCTCGTGCCCTGCGTGACCGTCGAGGCGGGTCATGACCCCGAATCCGCGCCCCTTGGTCACGATGCCCAATCCCGCATTCACCATGCCGAGGAACGCGCCGTACTCGAACGCCTGATGAAAGTTTCGCTGCAGCCACAGCTCGTCGCGGACCCATGAATTCTCGAAGAGCGCTTCGTACTCCTGAAGCTGCGTCGAGGAATAGTTTTCGTTGAGCAGGGCATGAAATGCCGCTTCGGCTGCCAGCATCCCCGACTTGATACCGAGGTGAATGCCTTTGAGGCGGGCGCCGTTGAGGTAGCCGGCGGAATCGCCGACGATCATGAACCCGTCGCCGTACATCCGGGGCATCGAGAAGTAGCCGCCTTCCGGGATGGCCTTCGCGCCGGCGGCGATCATCTTGCCGCCCTGCAGAATCTCGCGAATCGACGGATGCAATTTGTAGCGCTGGAACTCATGCTGCGGATCGAGCGTCGGATTGCGATAGTCGAGACCGACGACGAGACCAATGTCGACGATGCGATCCTTCATGCCGTAGATGAATCCGCCGCCGAACGTGTCGGCGTCGAGCGGCCATCCCATGGTGTGAATGACAGTGCCGGCCGCAAAGCGATCCTCCGGAAGTTGCCAGAGTTCTTTCACGCCCAGCGAATAGACCTGCGGATTCTTTCCGTGGTACAGATCGAACATTCCGGCGAGCTGCTTGCTGAGCGTTCCGCGCGGGCCTTCGGCCAGGATCGTGATCTTGGCGCGGACGTCGACGCCCGGCTCGTAGTTCGGCTTCCGCTGCCCGAGCTTGTCGATTCCTTTGTCGCCCACCCGCACACCCGCCACCCGCCCCCCCTCCACCAACACCCGCGCGGCTGCGAACTCGGGAAAAATATCGATGCCCCCTTCCGCGCAGATCGGCGCGAGCCAGCGCACGAATTCGCCGAGTGAGATGACGTAGTTGCCGTGGTTCTGCAGTGGCGGCGGAAGGATCGGCGCGGAGAACTTCATGTTCTTCGACATCAGCCAGAAGCCGTCGTCGGTGACGGGCGACTCGACCGGACAGCCGCGCTGCAGCCAGTCGGGAATCAGCTCATTGATGCCGCGCGGATCCATGACCGCGCCGGAGATGCCATGGGATCCGACTTCTTTTCCCTTTTCGAGAACGGCGATCGAAATGCCTTCCAGCTTTTTTTCCGCGGTCGCGTTGTGCGCTTTGATCAGCGCCGAGAGCTGGTAAGCAGCGGCCAGCCCTGCCGGTCCGGCGCCGACGATGACGACATCGACATCGAGAGACTCTCGTGCAACTCCGGGAAGCTCGGCCACGATCGCATTCTATAACTCAGTAATTCACGACGCTCTGCAGCGTATCGCTGTACGAAGTGGCCGGGACATCCTGGGCCGACGGAATGCGTCCGTAGGCGATGAAGCCGCCACCGAGGGCCGTATTCTTCGATGTGGACGTGCCGCTGTTGATGTTGACCGCATTCCAGACCGTTGACCTCGAGGAATCTTTGTAGATCTCGTAACTCAGGAACACGCCCCCGGCACTCTTCATCCGGCGGTTGCCTCCCGAAAAGTTCGACCCGTTGTCGAGAGTCACGTTTCCGGCAGTCCCTTTCGTGCAGTACACATTGATCGTTGCCGTCGAATCGAGCGGCGTGGCAGCGTTCGCGACGACGGGTTCATAGGTGCCGAAATTCATCGCGAATGCCGACACCGTGCATTCCGAGAGCACAGTAGCCGTGACATTGAAGGTCACGGTCGTCGTGGCAGGGTTCGACCCGCGAATCCAGGAGAGCGTGGCAGTGATCGTGTCGCTGAATGAGCCGGCAGCCATATCAGCGCCGAGCGCCACCGTGCCGTAGATCGGTACTGCGGCCGGCAATGTACTTTGCGAGGGGCCCATGGTGTAGGTTTGCGAGACTGTGCCGCCGCTGCCGTCGCCCCAGATGGTCGTGTTGGCGGCATCAGTGTAGATGTTGTAATTCAGCGTAGCGGCGGACGCATTCTGCATGGTGCGCGGGTTGAACGACGCTGAATTGATTCCGCGCGAGAAACTGACCGTCACCGTCACTCCGTTGGAGCTGCACTGAACGTTGAATGACGTGGTCGCCGTCTGCGGAGAGCCTGACGCGAACACGGAGTAGTTCCCGAAGTTCACGGCCGTCGGTGCCGGATTGAAGTTGCAGTTCTGGCCAAAAGCGACACCGGCTGTAATCAAAATCAAAGTGAAGACAACGACGTGTTTCATGGCGTTTTCCTCGTTGGGGTACATGGCAGGCGTCCGAGCTTCACAATGTTTCCGGACGTCGGCGGGACGACGATCGTGACGTTGCATGCACCGCCGCTGAATTCGACCATCCCGTTGAACGTGCCCGGCGGAACATTTTCGAGATAAAGCTCGCCCTGTCTGCCCAGGGGCGAGGTGTAGGTTTTGAGACGATCGGTGATATTCAGCTCGCCGAACGCCGGTACGACTTCGCCCTCGGGCGCCCGCATGACGATGGATCCGACAATCGTGCGAACCCGTTGAACAGGAAACTCGACGAACGCACCCCCGCGATACGGCGGCGCGATCGTCTCCTCGATCTCCCGAACGTCGTAATCCAACGGAATGTCGCGGTCGTCGATGCGAATGTTGTTGCCGTAGTACGACAGAAGATTCGGCACCAGCAGATCGCCGTCCGCATCCGTGCGTCCGATGAGCTGATTGCTGAGATAGACGCGAACGTTCGGAACACCGGGCACTCGCACGAGCGCGAACGATTGCTGCACCGCGCGCGTGAACTCGAATGCTCCTTTTTCGTAGACGAACCCACCCGAGGCATTGATCGTCGGTTTCGAATTGGTGTGGTAGGGATCGAGTCCGATGTCGTACTGGCCGAACGGCGCGTTGTACTGCAGCACGGCATTGCCATTTCTGTTGCCGCCCGCGGTCCTGCTCAGCAAGCGGTACCCGAACCCGGTGCCGACCGGCAGCGACCGTTGAATTTCCACGCTCTGCTGCAATGTGCCACCGCCGCCACCGCTGACGGAAAGATTCGCGGTCGTCATGTGCGGTCCATAGATGCCCACGCCGGCAAAGTATTCGGAGTGACGGCGGCCGGCCTGATTCGCCTGTCCGATCGAAAAGAAGAAGGTGGCACGCGATATCGACACGCTCGTCAGCAGCGCCAGGTGATCGTCGGCCGGCGCGTTGGGAAAACGGAGCGTGTTCCACTGCAAAGAAAAGCTTCCGCGGGGAACGAGCAGGGACACGAAGGCGTTGCCGTCGCGCAGAATGCGCAGATTTTCCGGCTGCTGCACGACGCTGAGATTGGCGTAAGAGCGGCTGAAAGTGCGCAGCGTCGCGCCGTAACCGAATCGACGGCCGAGGTAGCGATACGTGCCGCTGACGGCGGAGCCGGTCTTGCTGTTGTGGTGGCTGACCGCAGCGGCGCCTTCCATGTCACCGATTCGCGTGCGCATGCTGGCCGTGCCGCCTCCGGAAAACAGACCGCGTGATGCTTCGAAACGGCCGCCGAGCGTCAAGGCATCGGTGATTCCAACGCGATGAAACGCCAGCAGGGCGGGATCACCGTAATCGAAACTGGCGGTCGAAAAGTTCTTTCGAAGCGCCCCCATCGAGTAACTGAATTCGCTCGTCCCTCGGCCCAGGACAGCGGTCGAGTAGTAAAAGGAACTCGATTGCACGTGCTCGTTGCCGTAGGCATCGCGAATCACGACCCGAGCCGTGCCGCTACCCGCCGAGACCGGGATGTTGCGAAGGTCGAAAGGTCCAGGCGGCACGTCGCGGCGCTGCACCAGAATTCCGTTGACATAGACATCGACCGTCGAGGGGGTCGACGCAGTTCCAGCCAGGCCATAGGACGGATAGCGGATGAAGTAGGGATCGAGATTGAAGTTTCGCGAGACCGTGACGCCGCCTAACGTCGCCGCGCCGCCGAGCGTGTCGGTCGTAGCGATGGCGTCGCCGAACGTCCAGCGTCGAAGCCGGGTCGTATCGTCGATGACGTAGTCGCTCAGACTTCGAATGAACTTGCCGTGGGCGGGACGGAAAAAGCTGTTGTAGACGAGGTTCCCGCGAACGCTGGTCCCTGTCTCCCCGCTGAAGCCGACATCGCCTACGCCGCGCGAGCTGACAGCGTAATTCAGAAACGTGCTGGTGGCTTTCGAGTATGTTAGGTTGGCGGGCTTTCGCACCTGCAGATCGACGGCAGTTTCACCGAACAGACGCGGGTCGGCGATCACGGTGAGCGTCAGGGCCGCCTCATCGAATTTGGATTGCAGGAGGGGCGCGAAGAGGCGAAGTGCGATCGTCTCCTCTCCCTGGAGCTGCAATCGCGACGGCAATCGCGAGACGTTGACGACGCGATTCCACATCGCGCCCGACATTCCCGCCTGTTGCAGGTCGCTGGCCCGGACGAAGACGTCGTCGCCACGCACTGCGATGAGCATGTCTCCTTTCGGCACTTCGTTGATCGTCACCGGGACCACGACGCGGCTCTCCTGCCCCGAAGATGGAATCGCAAGGAAAGAGAGAGCGGCCATCGCCACGCTGCGCCCTATTCGGTCCAGGAATCGAATCGCGCGCAGATCACACCCACCCTCTCTCAGAAATCGACGGTCGCGGTCACGACATCGCTGTACGTTCCGGAAGCGACTTCCTGACCAGGCGGAATGCGCCCGTAGACCGTCAACTGATTGATCGATGTGATCCCCGTAGTCGATATATATCGGAGTGCGCTCGAGCCGGCACTCCATGTCTGAGTGCGGGCGGCGTCGCGATAGATCTCATAGGCGAGGCGCAGATTGCCGGAGGCCAGACGGCGTGACAAACCGCCGCCGGCTGGATTCTGCCCCTGATCCATTGCGATGTTGGCGATGGAGTTGCGAGTGCAGGTGAGCGAAAGTGTCGCGGTTGCGTCCAGCTCCTGCGAAGCGTTGGCGCCGAGCGGATCGTAGTCACCGAAGCTGAGAGCGTTCAGAGCCATCCGGCAGTTCGGCGAGACGAGGGCGCTGACGTCCATTTTGGCTGTCGCCTGGCCGTCGGCCAGTGCGCTCGTCGCGGTGAGCAGCAGGACGATGATTGCCGTATTTCGGAAACCGATCATGAATCATCAACTCCATCAAGCTTCAGTGCCCGCAGGCACCAGCCGAGATATCCACGTCTTTCTTCAAGGTCGAGGTCTCGGGGACCTCGCTCATATCGGTCCGGACTTCGATCCGGACTGACTTCAACTTCGCGCATTCTTCGGGCTTCAGGTCCATGTCGAATGTCCGCGACTCGCCGCTGAGGATGTACCAACCTTGCCTCTGGCGATCGAACACCGCCTGGTTTCCCTCACCCAATCCGATCACGCGAACTGACTGCGCCATGTAATGAACGTTGCCGCCGTTCTTCAGGTCGAAGGTGAGCTTGCCATTGCGGATCGCACTGTCGGCAATCTCCGCACCCGTTTTCCGATTGTCAGGCGATACGAAAATCGGGATGCTCATCTTAGTAATGATCTTCACCTGAGAACCCTTGGGCGGTTCGCCGGCCTTCAGGAGCGGCGGTAATTCTTCAAACGAAATCCGGTACGTCTTTTCCACATCGGTCGGCGCCACCGTCCGCCCCACCCTCACCTTGCGCTCTTCACCCGGCTTCAATGACAGCAGCGCCGGGAAGAAGACGATGTCATCCGTTGGCGTTAACTGCATCTGACCCTGCTTGTCCTGCTGCCACGAGGCCACTGAGATTTGGAACCGAAGCTCCTCCGTGCTCTCGTTGACCAGGGTCATGACTGCGCTTGTCGTGTTCCTATCAAAATCGATCCGAATCGGGGTTACGTGAAAGGCGCTGGCGCGGAGCGAATGGGCTGGTGTGAACACCAGCCCGATTCCAATCATGAGTACTGCTCGCTTCAGTCCTTTCGGTATCACTGAGTCAACCTTAGAAGGTCACCGTGGCAACCAGTGTGTCCTGATAGTTCAGCACCGCGGCATCCTGTCCTGCAGCCACGCGGCCGTAAGCAGTCGCCGTGAGGGCTGTGTTCTTCGAAACTGCCGGTCCGAGGGTCACCGTGTTCACTGCGTTCCAAACCGTGGTATGCGCCGCGTCCGTGTAGACCTCATAGCTCAGGAAGTTGCCCGTTGCGCCTGTATCCTGCATCCGACGAACCACACCCGACGCGTTAGCGCCCAGGTTGAACGAAACCACACCGCTGGTTCCCTTAGTGCAGTTAATGGTAACAGTTCCAGACTGATCCAGCGGGGCAGCCGCGAACGGGTCGTAAGAGCCGAACGCGATCGAGAAAGCTCCGATCGTGCATTTGGCGGCGACCGAGGCCGTGATGTTATTTGTGTTGGTCGTCGAAGCGCTACCGGCAAAAGCCGACGTCGCGACCGTGAACATGACTGAGAGAGAGAGAACTGCGCGTTTCATGACTTTTTCCTTTTTCTTTCGTTTATGTCGGCCGGAACATCCGGCTGCGAACATGTGCAATTTAGGGTGGGGGGTGTGAAGCTTTCTGAGGACGGTGATGAAACGATCGTCAGGTGGCGTGAAATGAGGGGGTTGGCGTGAGCGATGCGCTCATCTCACGTGAAAAGGACGTCAAAAGGGGTTTCGACGCTTTTTACCGGTCGCGACTAGAGTGAGTCAGCTGCGAACTGGAGCGGCCAGCTGTAGGTTCCGGGCTCCGCGCCGGCGGAGAGACGGAGCCTGACGACCAGCGCGCCAGCGGATCCACCCTGTTGGTATGGATGGGTCAACGAGGTTGCCCAGTCATTTCCGGATTGAACGGTTGTCGTCCGCCCGTTCCACCGAACCTCCGCTGCAGAAAACGGAAAGTTTAGTGGCTGAAACCCGAGCGCATATCCGTCTCGCGCATTGCTGCGGACCCTAAATGTAACCGCCTGTGGTACATCCACGTAACCGCGGAGGATGTCTTCGGCGGTGACGCTCACGGAGGCGGGCTGACTATCGACGGTCAGGATTGTCCGCGCGATGACGCGGGCGCTGACGGTCATCTCCGCGGTGCTGGATCCGGCGTAAATGGGACTAGCAATCGCGATGAGCGCGATAGCCACTAGTGATGTTGCATTCGTTCGTCGCATTGCCCCTGACAGGAGCAAGCGGCATTCCCACGGTTCTGAGACGAGTAACCTACTGAAAGATCAAATGTTGCTCAGCTGATCTTCGAAGGTCCCCGTTCAGATTTTCACTCGCCGTCCGACTTTCGGACATCCCCAACACCCCGTAGTGCGCCGCTTCGCTCTTCTCTCTCGTTTTTCGTTCAGCGCTCGGGTTTCGTGATACTGGTCACACAATATAGCGACTGCTCGGCCAGATTGGAAATCTATCGAAAGATATACGCAAATCTACTGTTAATGAGTTTTCGCTTTCTTAACTTCCTCGGTTAAGGCGGGGACAATCTGAAAAAGATCGCCGACTACGCCCAGATCCGCCACCCGGAAGATCGGCGCCTCGGGATCCTTATTGATGGCGACGATGTGCTTCGATGATGACATCCCGGCCAGGTGCTGAATGGCTCCCGACACTCCGGCGGCAATATAGAGGTTAGGGCTGACCACGCGTCCCGTCTGTCCGACCTGGTGTTGATGATCGATCCATCCCGCGTCGACCGTCGCGCGCGACGCGCCGACCGCGCCGCCGATCGCGTGGGCCAGATCGCGGATCAGCGAGAAGTTGGCGGCCTCTTTCAGTCCGCGGCCTCCGGAGACGATGATGTCCGCTTCCGCGATGGTCAGCTCACCAGCTTCTGAGGCCTTCGTCTCGATCAGCTTCGTCTTTGAAACGATCGACGGTGCAGCTATATCGACCACTTCCGCGGGACCGCCTCCCGTCTCCTCGGCCGGGAACGCGTTCGGACGCGTGGTGGCGATCGCAGGAACGCTCGCCACCTCGACCGTCGCGAAAGCCTTGCCGGAGTACACGGGCCGCCGCGCTCGTAGTTTTCCGTTGGTCCACTCGAGGCGATCGACGTCGGACGCGACGCCGACATTCAATCGCGCTGCGATCCGCGGGGCGAGATCGCGACCGTTCGAGGTCCCGCCGAACAGCACCACTGCCGGCTGCATCTGCTTGATCGCCACCTCGAGCGCCGATGCGTACACCTCTGTCACGTAAGGCTCGACTGACGCGACCAGCAGTTTTGTCGCGCCATAGCGACCGACGTCGGACGCGACTGTCCGATCGGTCGCGAACGCGGCGACGTCGCCCGCGCCCAGTTTTCGTGCGATCGAGAGCGACTCCCGCGAAGCTTTCTTGAGCTTTCCGTCCTTGACCTCGCAGAATACGAGAACGCCCGACATCAGAGTGCCTTCGCCTCTTCACGGATGTATTTGAGGATTTCCTTTGCCGCGCTGCCGGCGTCACCGCCGTCGATCTTGCGTCCGCCGCTCTTTTCGGCCGGCAGCTCCAGGGAAACGATCGTCACGCGTTGATTGAAGATGTCCCCTTGCTGCAATCCGAGGTCTGCGATGCTCTTCGTTTCAATCGCGATCTTCTTGGCGGCCATGATTCCCTTGAGAGATGCGTAACGCGGTTCGTTCAATCCTTTCTGGGCCGTGATGACGGCCGGCATCGAGGCCTCGATGATTTCCTCTGCTCCTTCGATCTCGCGGTGCGCGGTCAGCTTTCCTTCCCCGACTTCCAGGTGCGTCACAACATTCACCTGTGGATAGCCGAGGAGCTCTGCGACCATCGGTCCGACGAGGGAGTTATCGGTACCGACACCCTGCTTGCCGAAGAAGACGAGATCGTGCGGGGTGGTCTTAATGGCGGCAGCCAGGACTTTGGAGATGCCTAACGAGTCGGCATCGGCGACTTCGCCTTTGACGTGGATTGCTTTGGTCGCACCGCGCGCGAGGCATTCGCGCAGTCCCTGTTGCACGCGATCGGGACCGAACGCGATCACGGTGACGTCGCCGCCCTTTTTCTCCTTGATCCGGATCGCCTCCTCCAGCGCGAACTCGTCATACGGCGACACGATGAACTTGAGACCGGCCTCGTCGATGCGGCGATTTCCGCCGGCGATTTTGATGCGCGCCTCGGTATCCGGGACCTGCGCGACGCAGACAATCGAATTCAAATAAAAGCCTCCTCCACCGCGAACAGGCCGCGGATTCTAGTGACACGGCATGAGCTTCGCAAACACCGTATGCAGCACAAATTCTCCCTGATTAACGCAGCGTGGATCGGAGGAAGTGGATGCCATTCTCGAATCGGCCGTATGAAGCAGACGGGATCCGCAGATTTCTTCGGCCCTCGTCGCCAGACTACAAACGCTCGCAGCGAAGCGCACGGCCTGCCAGGCCGGCGCCCCCGGAGGTGACAAACGCTGAGGGCTTCTATTACACGAAGCAGATGAGCGCGAAGACGCCCATGGTCATCGTCATGACCGACGGCGAAGAAGTCCGCGGCTGGATCGAGTGGTACGACAAGACCTGCCTGAAAGTGAACCGGGAAGGCGCGCCGAATCTGCTGATTCAGAAGCACTGCATCAAGTACCTCTTCAAGCAGGAAGAGCTCACGGAGTAGCGAGGTCTCGCGGTCTCGCGGTTGCGGAGTGCTTCACAGCGAGACCGCGCTAACCTCGAGACCGCGCTACCATCGTTCCCGTGAAGCCGCTGGCGATCACGCTTGGCGATCCGGCCGGCATCGGCGCGGAAGTCGTATTCGGAGCGCTGGAGAAAATCGACGTCCCGGTGCGCATTTTCGGAAGTCGCGCCCTCGCCAGCCCGCCATCGAGTGTCGATTTCGTCGACGTCGGCGGCTCCGGCGCGCCGCAGTACGGAAAAATCTCGGCCGATTACGGACGGATCGCGCTCGCTTCGATCGATGCGGCTTTGAAAGCGATCGAGGCGGGAGAATGCTCGGCACTGGTGACGTCGCCGATCCACAAACAATCGATCGCCGCGGCCGGCTCTCCCTTCCCCGGCCATACCGAGCTGCTCGCAGATCGCGCCCGACGCCGCCGCTACGCCCACGACTACGCCATGTACTTCGATTCGCCGTCGCTGCGAGCCGTCCTCCTCTCCGTCCACACGTCGCTGCGCGATGCCATCCATTCCATCCACGCCGAAAACATCGCAGCGCTGGCGCGCCTCACCAACCGCGAATACGCGCGCCTCTACGGCTCCGCTCCGCGCATCGCGGCGGCGGCGGTCAATCCGCACGCCGGGGAGGGCGGGCGGTTCGGGGATGAGGAACGCGAAATCGAGAAAGGGGTGGCGGTGGCCCGAGACTCCGGCATCGCGATCAGCGGGCCGCACCCGGCCGACACGATCTTTCGGGCGGCAAGTCGTGGAAAATATGACGTCGTCATGGCGATGTATCACGATCAGGCGCTGATTCCGATCAAGACCACGGCCTTCGAGCAGTCGGTTAACGTGACGTTGGGACTCCCCTATTTGCGCGTCTCCGTCGATCACGGCACAGCATTCGATATTGCCGGGAAAGGAATCGCCGACGCCGAGCCGATGCGCTATGCGATCGCGTGGGCGGCTCGATTCGCGGAGAGAGTCACGCCATGAACCGCTGGATCTGGGTGGCACGCATCGCCGCGATCTTCATGGTCATCATCTTCGCTCTGATGATGATGAATCTGCAGCGGCAGCTGGCGATGATGAAGAGGCGGCAGCCGACGACGACTACAACGTCGACATCGCGTTGATCTCGGCGGCCACGGCCAGAATCTCGTCGCGAAGCGCTTTCCGCTGCCGCTCGAGATCGCGATGTCGCGTCGCGCGAAGATGTCCGATCATCTCGTCGACGGTCTCCAGCGTAATCAGAGCGATGTAGCCGAGAAGCGGAAGCCCGATTAGCACCGCCACGGCATACGCGGCGCGGAATCGACCGGCCAGGATGGCCAGGCCGATCCAGAACAGCGGATAAAAAACAATGCCGCCGACGATTTTGATCGTTGCGATCAACTCATCCTCTTTTCGCGAGAAGTGCGTTGCCATCCAACCGATCAGCCGGTAAATCGGCCAGTGAATGGCCGCGCCGATGATGGCAATGGGAAGCAGCAGCAATTGAAGAATCGTGGTCGCGTCGATCGTCACGTCCGGCGCAACTTCGGCATCCATCCTCGCGACTCGGGACTCGAGGTGCGCCAGGCGCGCCGGGTCGCGTTCGGACAAGTAGCGATAGCCGGCCACGAATTGCCGGCGCAGCTCCAGCTCGCGCGCCAGATCGCGCTGCTCGCCCGCCGAGAAAATGCGCTCCGCGCGGGCGATCAGCTCCAATGCTGCATGCGAATCGGCTTGCAGCGTGACATCGGCGAGAGCGTGCTCGATCTGCTCCGTCAATCGCTCAACCGAGCGGGACTGAGGTTCGCCGTTTGCGTCGACCGGTTCCGGTTCGACCATCATCGGCGTTCCGAAGTAAGCGAGCGCCGAACTGCGAAATGTTTGTTTGGCGGTGTAGTACAGGCCGGTCGGAACAATCGAAACGCGAATCGCGGCGCCGAGGGCAATGCGGGCGGCGCCAGTCTTGAGCTCGCGCAAACGCGGATCGCTGTGCGTCGTCCCTTCCGGAAAAATCGCGATGGCGCCCCCGCGCTGCAGAACCGCTCTCGCCTGAGCAAACGTCTCGCGATTTCCTTGTGGCACAGGCACTCCTGCCTGTGCGTCCTGCTTGCGATAAACCGGAATCGAATCAAATGCGCGGACGAACCATCGGATCAGCGGCGTCCGAAAGAGCGGCGCTTTGGCCAGAAAGGAAACCGGTCGCGGAGCGAAGCACACCAGAAATAACGGATCGATGAGCGCATTGGGGTGATTGACGGCAAAGATCACCGGCGAATCGGGGACGCGATCGGCGCCGGCAATTTCGATTCGACGAAAGAAAATGCGAGCGGCCACCCCAATGACGCCCGCAATGGCGCGGCGGATCATGCCCGCTCGCCGCGCCAGGCGGCGTAAATCCAGATCATTCCCGCCACCACGATGGCCACCGGCACGATCAGAAACGCGTGCTCCAGCGACGTCGCGTCGGAGATTTTTCCGATGATGGGCGGTGAAGGGATGTCGCCGAGGAAGTGCATCACGAAGACCGACATGCCCAGCGCAGTGGCACGCTCCGCCGGCGCGACCGCGTTGATGATTGCCGAGTTCACCGGCCCCGTGCTCATGAAGATCAGAATCTCTGCGATCACGATGGCCGTCAGATAGATGCCGCGCCGCGGATCGCTGAGCGCGACGTACGTGATCGGCGCTGCCACCAGCGTGGCCACGCCGGAGACCCACAGATACGACTGCTTCCACTTCCGGAGAAAAACATCGCCTAGCCAGCCGCCGGTGAACGTGCCGATGAGACCGGTGGCCAGCGCGATCGCGCCGAACGTCTCGGTCGCTTGCACTCCTGTCATCCCCCGTTCGCGTTCGAGGAATGCCGGCATCCAGAATGCGAGCGCGCCTAACGCGAATGTGTATGCGCCGTAACCGAGAACCGTAAGCATGTACGGCATGTTGCGAAGCAGCCCGAGATAGGTGGACGCACCGGCTTTACCCGGCGGGCTGGAGCCCGCCGCGTCGTGAATACCCCTGGGCGGATCGCGGACGAAGAGAACGAGCACTGACAACACCAGCCCGGGTAGTCCCGCAATCCAAAACGCCGCGCGCCAGCCGAAGTGCGCGTTCATGAAACCGCCCAGGACGTAGCCGGCAGCCGATCCCACCGGGATGGCGCAGAAGAATATGGATAAGACCCGACCGCGCTTGCTGAGCGGAAATGTATCGGACAGAAGCGCCGGCGCAATGGTTCCGTAAGCCGCTTCGCCCACCCCCACGCCCGATCGCGCGATGAACAACGAAATGAATCCGCGGGCAAAACCGCCCAGCGACGTCGCGATGCTCCACAGCGCCACGCCAATCGCAATCAGCGGCGGCCGCGATTTACGGTCGCCGAGAATTCCAAAGATCGGCGACGTCAGCGTGTAAATGATCAGGAAACCTGTCGGAAGAAAACCGAGCTGCGTATCGGTAAGATGCAGCTCGGAACGCTTGAGTGACTCGAGAACTGCAGAGACGATCCATCGGTCGACATAGTTGAATAGATTGATGAACGTCAAGACCGTGAGGGCGTAGACCGCAGCGCGGTCTTCTCGTTCGAAACTCACTGACTACGGCATCGTAATTCAACACAGCCCGTATCATGGAAGCCATCGGATGAAGCGACTCGCGCCATATCTCGCGTTTGTCGTGGGGATCGGTGTCACCGCCGCGCTGGTGCCCTACTTCAACGCCGCCCAGCCCCGAGGCATCCGGCTCACAGGGCGGGAAGCCATTCCCATCGCCGACGCCGCCGCGCGAACCCTCGGCATCCCGGTCGACAAGGCATGGACTGATCTCTCCTGGCTCGATTCCCCTCTGCTCAACAAAGAGCTGGAGCCGAAGAGGGAGCTGCGCCGCCGCGCCGGCGATGACCCAGTGATCGGTCCCCGCCTCGATTCGTATCGCCAGATGTACTACCGGCGAGGGCTGGAGAAGTTTCCGCCGTATGGTTTCGTGAACGTCGATCCCAACACCGGCGACGTCCTCTCCGCGCGGCTGCGCCTTCGTCCAGAGGAAGTTGGAGCGCAATCGAAGCAGGCGGACTTGCTCCCCATCGCTGAAAAATTCGTGCGCTCGCGAACATTCCGGGGAGCTCCATCGCCGCAATTCGAGTCGGCGCGTCCCACCGAATATCGGTCCCGCACTGACTGGTCGTTTCGCTTTCGCGTCAAGTCGACGTTCCCCACCGACGATGTCGTTCCTTACCTCTACGTCTATTTCGCCGGCAGCAAGTTCGCGGGGTGGGAACTGGTCGAAGAGTATGCGGACGGACGACCCTACCGCGGCGAAAACAGCGCGATTCCGGCAATCCTGGCGCGTTACGCGATGAACTTCACGCTGCTCCTGGCGCTGCTGATTACGTTTCTGCGCAAGTACCACGCTGGTGAAGTCGGCGTCGGAACGGGCTCCATCCTCTTCGGGGCAGTTGCGCTGTGCTGTCTGACGATCGACTTCATCATCGGCGGACCGGCGACCGAAGGAAGTTCAACCGGCGGATTGGATGCACAAACGACGGCGTGGGTTTACATGGCCTTCAAGTTTCTTCTGTACGACCTGGTGGTGGCAGTGCTGGTGTTTTTCGCGTGGTCGGTCGGCGAGAGTTTCGCGCGTGAACGGTGGGGCGAGCGCCTGGCGTCATTCGATGCGTTGTTGCGACGCGATGCGTTCAATGCCACCGTCGGTCGCTCGGTCGTCAACGGATTCCTCTTCGCGCCGGCAGTGGCAGCGGCGGCCTTTGTCAGCGGCAGCATCGCGGTCTTGCTGCGTGTCGCTCACGTCTCCCTTGGCATCGGAAGCGACATGTTCGTCGACCTGGGCGGACCGTTGGTCGTGCTTCTCTTTTCGCTGCTCGATGCCATCGTCTATCCGGTTCTCGCGCTCTGTTTTCTCGCGGCCTGGGATCGACGGCGGGTGCTTCCGATTGGAGTCGCCGTCGTAATGCTGATCGGAATGATCGGCGCGGTCGGCGACGTCCCGACTGATCCATTCATCTGGCGGCTTCTATTCGATTTCGGCGGGATCGCCACCGTCATCGCAATTTTCCTCGGCTACGACCTGCTCACGACTTCGGTCGCGTTGTTCGGCGGAACCTTGATCTCGTTAGCGGCACCGCTGATGTCGGTCGCGCACGGCCCGATGTTCACGCAGACCACTTTGACGGTCGCCGTTCCGCTGCTGGTCATCGTCGGCTTCGGTGTGGCAGCTCTTCTGACACGCCGCGAAGTACCCTACATCTACGAGGATCTCGCTCCGCACGTGCGTCGCATCGTCGAACGGGAACGCGTGAAAGCGGAGATCGATGCCGCCAACCGGATTCAGGCGGCCCTGCTGCCCGTTCAGGCGCCGCGCCTCAGCGGCGCGTCGGTCGCGTCGCACTATCGCGCCGCCACGGAAATCGGCGGTGACTATTTCGATTTTCTGACGCAGCCGAAGGGCGAGATCGGCATCGCCTTCGGCGACGTGTCGGGACACGGCCTGACCAGCGGAATTGTCATGGCCATGGCCAAAGCCGCGCTGCTGGTGCAAGTCGAGGTCGATCCCTCGCCGCGAACGGTCATGAACGTGTTGAACGACATCGTCATCAAGACCGCGCCGCGGCGAATTCTCATGACCTTCTTCTTCGGACTGCTCGATCCAAATTCACAGCGCCTGCGGTTTTCGTCAGCCGGCCATCTCGATCCGTACGTCTATCGCGCGCGCCACAAGCGGCTGGAGGCGCTCTCGTCGTGGGGCTTCCCGCTGGGTGTTCGACGCCGCGAGCCGTTCCGCGAGCATTCCGTGGACTTTGCCGCCGGCGATCGTCTGATTCTCTACAGCGACGGATTGATCGAGGCCGTCGACGATGAGGGCGAACCATTCGGCTTCGATCGATTCGAGCGCGTCCTGCTCGAGGCCGGCCACCTCTCCGCCGAGGGAATCAAGAAGACGCTTCTGGGCACGATCCGCAAGTTCACTCGCAATCGCCCGCCGGAAGACGATCAGACTCTGGTTGTCGTGTCGTTCGATCGCGAGGCCATCCGCGAAGAGGAAGTGGAAGCGGCGTACGCCACCGCCACCTGAAATTTCAAATTTCAAATTTCAAATGAAAAATTGAGAATTACCCCATTTTTCATTTTTCATTTGAAATTCGAAATTTGAAATTTCTCCCTCATAATCCCCGCCATGGCCCAACCCCCTCCCGACAAAATCATCTACTCCATGGTCGGCGTGTCGAAGTTCCATGGCAAGAAGCAGGTCCTCAAGGACATTTACCTCTCCTACTTCTATGGCGCGAAGATCGGCGTCATCGGTCTCAACGGATCCGGCAAGAGCTCCCTGCTGCGAATTCTGGCCGCTGTCGACAAAGAGTTCGTCGGCGAAACGGTGCTATCGCCCGGGCACACGGTCGGATTTCTGGAGCAGGAACCGCAGCTCGATCCGACCAGGAGTGTTCGCGAAATCGTGGAGCAGGGTGTGCAGCCGATCATCGATCTGCTGAAAGAGTTCGACGCGATCAATAACGCCTTCGCCGATCCCGATGCCGACATGGACAAGCTCCTCGAGCGTCAAGCCAAGGTGCAGGACAAGCTCGATGCCGCCGGCGCCTGGGACCTCGATTCAAAACTCGAAATGGCGATGGATGCGCTGCGATGTCCGCCCCCCGAAACATCGATCTCGATTCTGTCGGGCGGCGAGAAACGGCGCGTCGCGCTGTGTCGCCTCCTTCTGCAGGAACCCGACATTCTTCTGCTCGACGAGCCGACCAATCATCTCGACGCCGAGTCGGTCGAGTGGCTCGAGAAACACCTGCAGCAATACGCCGGAACAGTCATCGCGGTCACACACGATCGCTACTTCCTCGACAACGTCGCGGGATGGATCCTGGAGCTCGATCGCGGCCACGGCATTCCGTTCAAGGGAAACTACTCGTCGTGGCTCGAGCAGAAGCGGACGCGATTGCAGCAGGAAGAGAAATCAGAATCACAACGGCAGAAGACTCTCGAGCGCGAGCTGGAATGGATCCGCATGTCGCCGAAGGGGCGTCACGCAAAAGGAAAAGCGCGCATCACCTCCTACGAGTCGCTGCTGCATCAGGAGACCCAGCAGAAGATTCAGGAGCTCGAAATCTACATCCCGCCTGGTCCACGCCTCGGACAAGTGGTCATCGAAGCAGATGACGTTCGCAAAGCGTACGGGGAGAATCTGCTCATCGACGAGATGACGTTCCAATTACCACCGGGTGGAATCATCGGCGTCATCGGTCCGAATGGCGCTGGAAAGACGATGCTGTTTCGCATGATCGTCGGCGAGGAGAAACCGGACGGCGGCACGATCCGCCTCGGCGAAACGGTGAAGCTCGCCTACATCGATCAAAACCGTCCGCTCGAGGCAAACAAATCGATCTTCGAAGAAATCACCGGCGGATCGGATGTCGTCCAGCTCGGGCCGCGCGAGATGCCGTCACGCGCCTACGTCGCGCGATTCAATTTCTCAGGTCAGGATCAGCAGAAGAAGGTCGGCATCCTTTCCGGGGGCGAGCGCAATCGCGTGCATCTCGCCAAGATGCTGAAGGAAGGCGCGAACGTGCTGCTGCTCGACGAGCCGACCAACGATCTCGACGTCAACACCTTGCGCGCGTTGGAAGAAGCGCTGGAGAATTTCGCCGGATGCGCGATCGTGATCTCGCACGATCGCTGGTTTCTCGATCGCGTCGCGACGCACATCCTGGCCTTCGAAGGCGACTCGCGCGTCTTTTCCTTCGACGGAAACTACAGCGAGTACGAAGAAGACAAAAAGAAGCGATTGGGCGTCGACGCCGCCCAGCCCCACCGGATTCGATACCGCCAGTTGACACGACCGTAGGTAACTGATCTGGCGCTTAACAGCACGACATGTCGGTCTGGGTCCTAAGAACGAAGCCACTCACAAGCAAGTGCATTCGAAGATTGGAAGTCCGTACTGGTCAGTTCCGTGTTGCACGCATACCAGGTTTGGGCACGTGTCGAAAGGCGATTGGTAGTTGGACGTGTCATCACAAAGATTGCCCGTTTCAGGGCCGCACGGTACGTCGAGCGGTTGTATCCTTGCGGGGTGATTTGCGGGGTGATTCGGCGCTGACTGTTGTATGGTATCCGTCTGCTTGGCCTTGGTGTTTTCACGATCCTTGTCGGCACCCATCACGAACGAATTCGTTAGAAGCATGATCAGACTTAGGGCGACCAAAATTCTCAACCGCACGACGTCCTCCTTCTGCAAATGTGGCATTAATTTAAGTTCCACGGACATCGTTGACAAGCGCCTCTTACGAATCGTTACCTCCTGCGTCACGGCGACGAAGCGACGCCACCCGATATCGCCGCCACGCAGCCGCTTCGAATCCGTTACCGCTAGTTAACACGCGGATTCAAAATTCAGCCTGCATAAATCCGCATATTTGAATTTTCGATGGGATATCATGCAAGAAACCAGTTTTAAGTTGCTGTGCTACAGTAGTTTGCCTTTTCGACTGGTGGGCTGACGCTGTGCAATAGTTTCGTTCGGCAATCTTGTCGGTTAATCAATTAATAAGGAGGAAAAATGAGGCTATTTGTCCGTGTGATCGCGCTGATGGCCGTCGCGTTGCTCGCGGTCGGCGCTTTCGCGCAAGGAACAGGAACAACCTCGTCGCTCAGCGGTACGGTAACGACGGGTGGCAAGGCACTTCCGGGCGTCACGGTCACCGTCACGTCGCCCTCGCTGCTCGGAACGCGAACGGCCGTGACGGGTGAAGGGGGCGGTTACAGCGTACCGTCGCTGCCGCCCGGCGTTTACACGGTGACCTTTGAGATCGAGGGCATGCAGAAGGCGGTGCAGAAAGTCACGCTTTCGCTCGCCCAACCGAGTACGGCAGACGCCGATCTGAAGGTCGCGTCGGTGTCGGAAGCGATCACCGTCACGGCATCAGCGCCGGCGGTGCTCGAGACAACCGAGGTGACGCGCAACTTCACGCAGAAACAGATTGCAGAGTTGCCGGTACGGCGCAACATCCGCGACACGGTGCTCCTCGCGCCCGGGACCAACTCGAACGGGCCGAACAACCAGATCACAATCTCCGGCGCGCCGTCATACGACAACCTCTTCCTAGTCAATGGCGTCGTTGTCAACGAGAACCTGCGCGGTCAGCCGCACCAACTCTTTATCGAGGACGCGATCCAGGAGACGACTGTGATCGCGGCCGGCGGCATCTCGGCGGAATACGGACGTTTCACCGGCGGCGTAGTCAGCTCGATCACGAAGTCGGGTGGAAATACGTTCAGCGGCTCACTTCGCGACAGCATCACGAATCCGAACTGGATCGCGAAGACGCAGTTCCGCGATTCGAAGGGGAATCCTGAGCCGGATCATCCCAGCATCCGCTCGAATGTCTATGAAGGAACTCTCGGCGGATTCGCTCTGCGAGACCGCCTGTGGTTCTTCGGAGCGGGACGGCACACCAAAGGCGCGCCCTCGAACGGTTTCAATGCCGCGCAGACCACGCTGGTGACAAATCTCCCCTTCCTCAACACGCTCAACGAGGATCGCTACGAAGGCAAGTTGACAGGTCAGGTCACCCAGAAGCACAGCCTGGTGGCGTCGTACCTCAAGGTCAAGACGACGGAAATCAACAACTTCTTCGGATCGATCTATGACCTGAACAGCATCGTTCCTTCGCGTCAGCTTCCCAATTCTCTGAAGGCGCTGGCCTACAACGGAGTGCTGACCGGCAACTGGCTCCTGGAAGGACAGGTGTCGCAGAAGAAATTCGCGTTCATCCACAGCGGCGGTTCGGACAAGGATCGCATCAACGGCACGCTGCTCCTCGATTCCAACGCGCGCTTCAACGCGCCGACATTCTGCGGCGTCTGTACGCCCGAAGAGCGCAACAACGATTCGGCTGTGGCGAAGACCAGCTACTACCTCAATACCAAGAATCTCGGCAACCACAGCTTCAAAGTCGGGGCCGAGCTTTACAAAGAAACGCGGCTGGTCAACAACAATCAGGAAGCGAGCGACTTCCGCGTGCAGTCCACCGGAACCGCGATCTTCCTGCCCGGCGACTCGACGCCCTATCCGCGTTTCGACGCCAGCACGATTCTGCGTTGGCAGCCCATTCTCGTCTTTTCGACCGGCAGTCATTTCAACACCAAGTCGGCATTCGCGAATGACAAGTGGGACCTCAACAGCCACTGGAGCTTCAACGTGGGCGTTCGCTACGACAAGAACGTCGTGCACGACGCTTCGGGTAATCTGGTCGCCGACGACAGCGCGTTTGCTCCACGCCTCGGCGCGATGTACGACGTCAAGGCCAACGGTCGCAGCCGCCTCAACGTCAGCTTCGCGCGTTACGTGACCAAGATCGTCGACGGCAACGTTGGCGGCGCCGCCAATGCCGCCGGAACGCCGGCAACGTTCAACTACGCGTACAAGGGGCCGAACGTCAATCCGATCGACAGCAGCGGCAAGATCATCGGTACACCGGTCGCGCCGCATGATGCGCTGCGAATCCTCTTCAACTGGTTTGATTCGATCGGCGGCACCAGCAGTACGAATTTCCTCAGTTCTTCGTATCCCGGCTACACACAGCGCATTCTCAATCCGATCACCGCGCCGAGCGTGGATGAGATCACGCTCGGCTACGGACAACAGCTCGGCGGGACTGCGTTCGCACGCGTCGATCTGATCGATCGCCGGTGGCACAACTTCTACGCACTGCAGCTCGACAAGACGACCGGTCAGCTCACCGCGCCCAACGGCGTGACCAACGATCTCGCGCTGCTTGTCAATGATGACAATTGGACCAAACGGCACTACGAAGGAATGCAGCTCGATTTCGGCTGGCGTCCGGGACGATGGAATGTCGGCGGCGGTTGGACAATCGCCAAGCTGACCGGCAACGACACCACCGAAAGCGATCTGACTGCATCGTCGCCGATTCAGGTGCCGACTCTGTACTATCCGGAGTACCTCGGTTATGCGAACTTTGCACCCAGCGGATCGCTGTACGGCGATCAGCGCCATCGCGGAAAAGTGTGGGCCGGCTATGATGTCCCGGCGCCTTTTGGCCGCCTGAATGTCTCGGTCATCCAAAGCGCCGACTCCGGTCGCGCCTACTCGGCGATCGGAACTATCGACGCCAGCGGCACCAACGCCAACTTCCGTTACGTCGGCGCCCCGACCAAGCCGTCGTATTACACGACAGGCCAGCTCGGCACGCAGCATAACTACTACTTCAGCAAGCGCGGCGCCTTCCACACGCCGTGGGTGACTGCGACTGACTTGGCCCTGAACTACGAGCTGCCGATTTCGAAGGCGTCGTTGTTCGTGCAGGGGCAGGTGTTGAACATCTTCAATCAGTCGAAGGTCAACAACATCGTCCTCGGACAGCTCGACACCGCCATCAACACCAGCCGCTCCGCCGGCCTCTCCTCGGGTCTGAAGCCCTTCAATCCATTCACTGACTCGCCGGTCGAGTGCCCGCAGGGATCTGCAGCCAGCGTGTGCAGCTCGATGGGCGCGAACTGGCAGAAGGCCGCAACGTTTGGTCAGGGCCTGAGCAAGGATGCCTACCAGACTCCGCGCACGTATCGCGCTGCCGTAGGGGTGCGTTTCTAGATCTTCAATCACGCTCGGATGTGAGCCCCGGTCGCAAGGCCGGGGCTTTTTATTTGGACCCCAACGATTCATTCAACCGGATGGTCGACGCCGGATTTCCGAATCGAAGTCTTGCCAATCCATCGTCAATTTCGTGGAAATTCTTGATTACAAAGCGCAAGCGAACCGTGCCAGGCATGGCGGTCGGCGTGCTTAGGAGTGGCAGCCCCCAGACAGTTCTATCTGGTTTACACCATTTTCAACACTTAGCAGAGGAGGATAGATGCAGACTCGGTTTCTAGTCACAACTCTGTTGTTACTCCTGATTACGGGGACCGTCTTCGCTCAGGGCGTGCAGACGGCCACTCTCGAAGGTACGGTGACCGGTCCTGACGGTAACCCATTACCCGGTGTCACGATCACCGTGAAATCGCCAGCAATGATGGGCGAGCGCACGACGGTGACGGCGACCACCGGCGATTACAATCTGCCCGGCCTTCCGCCGGGCGACTACACCATCACGATCGGTCTCGAGGGGATGCAGAGCGTCACGAAGAAGATGCCTCTAGCCCTCGGCCTTCCGACCCGCTTCGACGCCAAGTTGAAACTTGCCGGCGTTACCGAGGCCATCACAGTGACGGCGTCCTCGCCAACTGTGCTCGAGAACACGACAGTCGGCGCGAATATCAGAAAAGAGACAGTCGAACAACTGCCGCTGCTCCGTACGCCGACAGATGTCGCTGCTCTTTCGCCCGGCGTCACCGGCGATCGTGGGGGTCGCGGCTCTACTCCCGTCGGCGGTCAGCTCTCGATCAATGGCGGCATCGCCTGGGATAACAACTTCCTGATCAACGGCGTCAACTTCCAGGACAACATCTTCGGCAACACCAACAACCTGTTCGTCGAAGACGCGATCCAGGAAACGCAGGTTCTGACGTCGGGAATCTCCGCCGAATACGGCCACTTCACCGGCGGCGTCCTGAACGTCATCACGAAGAGCGGCGGCAACCAGTTCACCGGCTCACTTCGCGACAACATGAACAAAGGAAGCTGGCTTTCGCTCACGCCGTACGAAAAAGGTTTCCGCGGCGTAGGTGTGAACCCTGTAGCTCCTGCACCGCATACTGCCAAACTCTCGCACATCTACGAAGGGACGCTGGGCGGCCCGGTCATGCGCGATCGCGTCTGGTTCTTCCTTGCCGGTCGCAAGGAGAAATCAAGCACGCCGCAGAGCCTCGGATTGACAGCGATCCCCTGGACGCTGAACACCCAAAACACCCGGCCGGAGGTCAAACTCACTGGCAGCATCACCTCCGGTCACACTTTGCAGGTCGACTACATCGACAACCCGGTCAAGCGCAATCTCGAATCGCAGGTTGCGCCGATGACATTGTCGGCGCTCGGTACGAACTCTGTTCGCGAGAACCGCGGATACACCGGCTTCTACTCAGGCGTTCTCGCCACCAACCTGTTCGCGGAAGCGCGCTATTCGAAGAAGCACTTCGGTTTCCGCGGCCTGGGCGGCAAATCGAGGGACATCCACGACAGTCCATTCGAATCAGACACGCGCGTATCAGGCGTGACGTTCAATGGAACGTTCAACGCTCCTTACTTCGACGCGACCGATCCGGAAGACCGCAACAACAAACAAGCTTTCGCGTCGCTTTCGTACTTCCTGTCGAGCCGCACATTCGGAAGCCATGACATCAAGGGCGGATACGAACGTTTCACGGATGAACGCACAGGCGGTAACAGCCAAACCGCAACCGACTATGTCTTCTACGGCGGTTACAAAACCTCAGGTGGCTTACCAGTCCTGCTCAACGGCGACCTCATTCCGCTATTCAACCCGAGGTCGGGTGGTCAGACCCAGGAAACGCGAATGCAGATCTGGATCTCCACGCGCGGCGCAGTCCTCGATACCGACACCGACTCGCTTTTCGTCAACGACCGGTGGAACCTCAACCAATATTTCAACTTCAACGTGGGCGCTCGCTTTGAGAAGACGAAGTCACATGCCACTGGCGGCATCGTGGGCGTCGACACCTCGAATCTCGTGCCGCGCCTCGGCGGTTCCTACGATCCACTCGGCAACGGCAAGTACAAAGTCGACGTGACGTACGCGCAATACGTCGGCCGCTACAACCCGGGAATCATTAACGCCAACACGCCGGTCGGCGCGCCGTCCAGCGCCTTGGGCTACTACGTCGGACCGAAGGGTGAGGGCCGCGACTTCGCCCCTGGCTTCGATCCGAACAACTACAAGTTCTACACTGCAAGCGTACCCACCGCGAACAGAATCTTCGCGAATGATCTCCATGCCCCGATCAGCAGTGAGTGGTCGGTGTCCACGGGAATGGCTCTGCCGAAGAGCGGCTGGGCAAAAGCGACCCTCACGAACCGAAGATATTCACAGTTCATTGATGACTTCATTACCACTGACCTCGGCTGTACGAACATCACTCTGAAAGGTGTCAACGTCGGCTGCGTCGACAATGTCCTTTACAAGAACACCAACGGCCCGAAGCGCGTGTATCAGGCGGTCGAGCTTCAATCCCACTACGACCTCACGCGGGCGTGGGGTGTGGAAGGCAATTGGACGCACCAGATCAAGAACCACGGCAACTACGAAGGTGAAAGTGGACAGTCGCTTCCGTTGACGGCATTTGGAAATCGTCCGGAGATGCAGGATCTTCCTCGCGAGCTTCCGTACGGCAGACTGGCGCAGTTCGAAGCCAACCGAGTCCGTCTATGGACGACCTATACGCTCAACTTCGGCCGGTACGGAAACCTTTCCAGCGGCTTGCTCTACCGGTATGACACCGGAACGACGTATAGCTACTCGACGTCCGTTACGCGCTCGGCCGAATCGCGAGCGCTCAATCCCGGTTACAAGAGCGTCGGCAGCTCGGTCACTCTCTTCTTTGGCGATCGCGGCATCGGTACTTTCCCATCGAGCTCGTTGTTCGATGCCTCGCTACAGTACAGCTATCCGATCGTTCGCGTGACCCCGTGGATCAAGGTTGACGTCAGGAATATGTTCAACAAGGACACCCAGATCACCTACAACACCACGATCGTCGCCGACCCGAACAGCCCCAAGGATTCCCTTGGTTATGCCACCGGCTTCACGAAGGCAGCGACTTTCGGACGTCCGACATCGACGACCAGCTTCGTCCTGCCGCGCCAGGTTCTCGTTTACGCGGGCGTTCGGTTCTAATCTCACCGTCGTCGAGTTCAGTCAGGGGCGGCTCCGGCCGCCCCGTTTTTTTGACACAATGGCTCCGGAGCGACACATGAAAACCCTATCCCTCTGCAGTGCGGTCGCAATCGTCGTCTCCACCTCAGCACTCGCACAGGTGACGCCGAAGTACATGGGTTGGGCGGACGGACCGGTTCGGCATCTGATGACGAAGGAAGAGATGAAGCAGTGGAAGGTCATTCGCTCCGATCAGGACGCGGAAGCCTTCATCGCCCTGTTTTGGGCGAAGCGCGATCCGACTTCCGACACGCGGCGAAATGAGTTTCGCGAAGATTTCCAACAACGTGTGAAATTCGCCGATCGAAACTTCTCGAACGGATTGCAGCCCGGCTCGATGACCGATCGCGGAAAGGTGATCATTCTTCTCGGTCCACCATATCGCGTCAGCGGCAGCGCAGGCGCGCCGTCGCGATCTACCGGCCTGGGACCGACCGTTGACGCGCAGGGACACCTCGTCGTCGCGCGTCCGACATCGGATCCAACTCAGCAGTTCTGGATGTATGCGCACGAGAGGAAGCCCAAGTTTATCGCGCAAACCGATTTCACGATGGTGTTTCTGGAAGAGGGAAAAGACGATTGGAAGCTCGCGCATACAGAACGCGTCAATCCGGATCTCATCCTGCAGCAGGCGGCGATCGCATTCATCATCTCTCCTGGTCTCACGAAACCACCGGTCTATACCAATCCGCCGCGCGTTCGCACAACATTGTTCAAGAATCCGGCACTGAAGACGGCGTACGAACAGTTCCGATACGGCGACAAACCGACGATCGGCAACGCGAACCTCACCTGGGGCGAGTTCGTGACGTCCGAGGGGGACCATTTCGTCTCGGCGCAGGTGTATATGCCGGCGGGTAATGGTGTCGCGCCTGATCAGAAAGTCACATCGTTCGCGGTCGTGGAAAACAAGGCTGGTGAAATTGTCGACGTCAAGGAAGATGAGATGACGATGATCGCGTCGGGCGGCGATGCGTATCTCGACCGATCGTTGCAACTCGATCCGGGAACTTACACCACCACCTTCGGCATCGCATCAGAAGGGCGCATCCTCGCGGCCACGCGCACGCCCATGACAATCCAGGGCTTCGACCCGGCGGCGACGGGCGTGTCACCGCTGCTGCTCGCGAGCAAGGTTTATCCGCTGCAGACGACCTGGCAGCCGACGGATCCCTTCACGTTCGGCGGCTTGAAAGTCGTTCCGAAGGGAGACGCCGTCTTCAACACGGTCGGCGATCTGTGGTACTTCGTGGAGATGCGCAATCCCGGCGTCACCGACGTCGGCACGCCAAATGTTCGCGTGAAGATCGAAATCAAAGGAAGGACGTCGACCGGACCGGTGGAGCTGAAGATTCCGATTCAGGACGCCAAGCTGGCCAAGCTCGCCGGCGAAACGAATCGCTACGGCCTCGGTCTCGCGATTCCGCTCGAAGGTTTCAAGCCCGGCGAGTACACCATGAAAGTCCACCTCGTGGATGTCGTGTTAGGCAAGGAATACGATTTCGAGAAGCCCTTCCGTGTCCGCGGGTAAGTCGCTTCTTTTATCCCTCGCCACCCTTTGCGCGTGCGCCCGGCCGCAATCGAATCCGCCGGTCGTTCTCATCTCCATCGACACGCTTCGCGCGGATCATCTCACCGCTTATGGCGCGAAACGCGTCGACACGCCGGCGATCGATCGGCTGGCGCGCGACGGAATCGTCTTCGAGAATGCCTACGCGCACGTGCCGCTGACTCTTCCCTCACACGTCACAATGCTGACGGGAAGACTGCCATACGACAACGGCGTGCGCAGCAACGCCGGCTACCGGCTTGAACGCGATCTCAATCTGACTCTGCCTCGCCTGCTCCACGATCGCGGATACGCTACCGGCGGCGCCGTGTCGGCCTACGTTCTTCACGGTGACACCGGCCTGCGATCGCTCTTCGATTTTTACGACGATTCCATGGAAGTCTGGGAATCGGCGACCCTGGGCGAGTTACAGCGTCGCGGCGACGAAACCGCGCGCGTCGCGCTGGCGTGGCTCGACAAAGTGCAATCGCGTCCGTTTTTTCTTTTTTTTCATCTCTTCGAGCCCCATTCGCCCTACGAACCGGTCGAGCCGTTCAAATCGAAATACGCCAGCAGTCCGTACGACGGAGAAATCGCGACCGCCGATGCCATCGTGGGACGCTTCTTCGCAGAGCTGGAGCGCCGCGGCCTCTACGATCAATCGTTGATCGTTCTGTGCGGCGATCACGGCGAAGGCCTCGGCGATCACGGCGAACAGGAGCACGGAGTGCTGCTGTATCGGGAAGTGCTTCACGTTCCGCTGATCGTGAAGCTTCCTCGCCAGCGGCTCGCGGGGCGAAGAGTGCCCGCGCCGGCGCAACTCGTCGACATCCTTCCCACGATTGTTGGAGCGGTCGGAGCAAAGTTGCCTGCGAACTTGCCAGGCATCTCACTCATCGATTTAGCGGAAGGACGCGGCAGTAATCGCGCGATCTACAGTGAGACGCTTTACCCTCGCCTGCACCTTGGTTGGAGCCAACTTCGCTCGCTGACCGACACGCGCAATCACTACGTCGAGAGTCCGGTGCCCGAGCTTTTTGATGTCGTCGCCGATCCGGGAGAGAAGAAAAATATTCGAGACGACCGACGTCGAGAGTCGGGCGCACTCGCTGATGATCTGACAAAGATTCCGCTCAATCTCCAGCCGCAGCGCACTGCAGATGCCGAGGAGCGGGCGCGGCTGGCGGCGCTAGGCTATTTGTCGGGCGCAGCAGCGCAAAGCAGCGGCCCGCTGAAGAATCCTCGCGATCACATCCTGGTGCTCGCGAAGATCCAGCAGACGTTCGTCCTCAATCAAGCGGGACGCTATCGCGACAGCGTTGACCTTTGCCGTCAGATCCTGCGCGATGATCCCGACCTGGTCGACGTTTACTCCCAAATGGCTGACGACCTTCGTCGCCTCGGCCGGCTACAGGAAGCGCTCGATGCTTACCGCGAAGCCATCCGACGATCGCCGCAGCTCGTCGACTCGTTCGCCATCGAAATTGCCAAGCTCAAGCTCGACCTTGGCGATTTGAAAGCAGCCGAATTGAACGCGAAGCAGGCGATGAACCTCGATGCCGAGGTGGCACACCTGATTTTGGCTGCCGTTGCGGAAGGACACTCCGATTGGGCGGCTGCCGAACGCGAGGTACGCCTCGCGTTGGGGCCGGAAAGTCGCCCTCGCGTTCCGGCCCTCATCCTGCTCGCTCGCGTGCTGACACAGCGAGGTAAGTTGGACGAAGCTCTTGCCGTCGCCAATCGCGCAGCAACACGCGTCAGCGAAGAAGGCGCGCATCCCGTTCCGACTCTTGCGTCAACGCGCGGAGACATTTTCGCGCGCATGGGTCGCAATGCCGACGCTGAAGCTGCGTTCCGCCACGAGATGGCGCACTTTCCTGAAACGACCGAGGCTTACACAAAGCTCGCGCTGCTGCTGGCGTCGGAGCACCGGTTCGCCGAGATCGAGCCGACGCTCGAAGCAATGGTCAAAGCTTCTCCGAAGCCGGCCACCTACCTCCTCGCCGCCCGAGAGATGAAGGACCTCGGCAATGAGGCCGCCGCGCGAGCCTTCCAAAGGCGTGGGGAGCGGCTCGTCCGGCAAACTCGGTGAGCGAGTAGGATCACCGAATGCGTTTTGTGCTCCTCACGTTTTCGGCGTTGGTGGCCGTTGCCGGAGTTGTGCAGCAGGCCGCGATGGAGTGGATCAACGGACCGGAGGCGTATTTTGCGACGCAAGAGGAGCGTGCGGAGTGGTTCCGGCTGGCGAGCGACGCCGACCGCGAGGCGTTTCAAAAACGCTACTGGCTGCTCCGAAATCCGACCCCGGCCGCAAGTCGAAACGCATTCAAAGAAGTCATTCTCGATCGCATCCGAAAGGCGGACGCGAAGTTCTCCATCAAAGACGGGCCTCCAGGTTCGCGCACTGCGCAGGGCAGGGTCTACATCGTGTTTGGGCCGCCTGCTTTCGCTCGCAACGAGCCGGGAGGTGGCGTACTGCCGCCGGTGGTCGTGAACGGCCGGCTGATGCCCAACACCATGACGGAGGCGACCGACGTCATCACAACATGGATCTACGACAGGCATCGGACGCCTCACCTCCTCCAGATGTTAGGCCGCCCCGAGCTGCAAATCATCATCGTCATCGAGCCGACGCGCCGGCGCGATGTCCTGCAGGCGCCCGGCCTCTTCGAGCAATACCGCGAAGTCCTGGCCAAACGCAGCATCGTCAACCCACAAGTAAAGACGGTCATCGCTCCCGAGTCGGACGAAATCATGCCTGTCCGCCTGGATGCGCCCATTCCGCAGCCGATCCGAGATCGCTTGCGCGAGGCAACGCCGGTTTCGCGGTCGTCCGACGGGATCGCATTCATGGCCGGGGAACTCTGGCAGCGCGAAGGATCATCTGCCATCGCAACCTTCTCCGTGCCGAATGCGGGAGAGCGTACGACCCATTTGACCACTTACGGCGAAGTGCGCAGCGGCGATCGCGTGGTCGCAACGATCGCGCAACCCTTCCTAACAAATCCCGACGTCACGGCAGCAGCAGGATCACGATCGGAGGTCCTGCGCCTGAAACTGCCTCCCGGAAAATACGACGGATCTTTCGCGCTGGTGGACGACCGCACCAACGAGGTTCTGCTCAATGTCACCACGCCACTCCGCGTCCTGGATCCGACTTCGAAATTCGATGTCTCTTCGCTATTGCTTGCCGGACCGCCCTCGAGGGGAAAGTCGGCGTTCAGTTTCGGCACCGTCAATGTGCACCCTCGCGCCGACGCGCTTTTCCGTCAGGATGAGTCGCTGTGGTATTTCGCTGTCATCCGATCGGACGCCGAGGCTAAAGGCGTGACCGCCGATCTTCAGCTCCGTCGCGAAGGAAAAACAATCGGGGCGCGGACCTTCACACCTCGCATGGACGCAATCGCGCCAGGAATCTTCCTTATCGGAGAGGAACTGCCGTTGACGCAACTGACTCCGGGGGATTACTCGCTCTACCTCTTGATCCATGGGCCCGAGACGGAAGTACGGCGCGCCGACTTTCGCGTCGGCTCGTAATCGAATTCAGTCGGCTGGATGAAAACCGCCAGAAATCTGAATGTTCTCGGCGTTTTCGCCATCTGCCATTTTTTGTAAGTTTCTTTAAAGAAACAACAAGCATCTCTTTGCGAAAGCGGCTCGGACCGTGCTTAAATCCCGCCCGTCAGCAGCCCATTGAACCCGGTTAACCGATAAAAATGGAGGTTTCATGTTCAAACGCGCTCCATTCGCGGCAGTTCTATTTCTTCTTTTTTTCATGTCGGCGATCGTTCTCGGGCAGACGGCGCAAGTCGGCACCCTGAGCGGTCAAATCAAGGATCAAACTGGGGGCGCCCTGCCGGGTGTAGCGGTGGAGGCCAAGCATGAGGACAAAGGTTTGACTCGCACCGCCACGACCGACAGTTCGGGAAGATTCCGGATGCCGGCCGTACCGCTGGGAAACTACACCGTAACCGCGAAGCTTTCCGGCTTTGACACTGCGATGTCGCGGCACAACGTGGTCGAGAGCGAGAAGACCACCGATCTGTCGATCTCGATGAAGCTCGGGGCAACTTCGGAAGCCATCACGGTGAGCGCGGAAGTGCCGGTGGTCGACAAGACCAACGTCGCGGTTCGATCGAACTTTCGCGTTGAGGAGTTTCAGAAAATTCCCGTCGGTCGCAGCTATCAGTCGCTGATGGGCCTTGCTCCCGGCATTCCGGGAACAGGCGGCGGCAATGTCAACGCCCATGGTGCCCTCGCAGGCAACAACCAGTTCCTCTTCGATGGCGTGGACACCACCGATCCAACCACCGGCACTTTCGGCTCGAACCTCAACTTCGAATCCGTGCAGGAAGTGGCGCTCTACACCGCCGGTCTGTCAGCCGAGTATGGCCGCTCAATCGGCGCGATCGTCAACGTGATCACGAAGTCGGGCGGGAACACCGTCTCCGGATCGGGCAAACTCCTCGCGACGAACGATGACTGGAACTCACAGAACAAGACCAAGGACGAGCGGTGCGCTACCGCGTCGCCTCCTGCAGCATGTACCACGCTCGGCGCTTCGCTGGCGCGGACGAAGTTCGACCACGTGAATCCGGTGGACTCCTTCACCCTCGGCGGCCCCTTCTGGCGCGATCACATCTGGTTCTTCGGGGCATACGAGAAGGCGAAGACGACCGGAGCACAACAGCAGACGCCGGTCACACGTGAGAACTTCCAGCAAACCACGGTCAGCCCATTCTGGGATGCTCGCGTCACCGGGCAGCTCACGCCGAGCCAAAGCGTGTGGGCGCGCCGGCATGTCTCGCCGACCAACGGGTTCATCATCAACTACGGCACCCCGGCCGAGCTCTTTGCATACACGCGGCAGGATCAAACCGGCAACTCCACCGCTGTGCAATACACAGGAATTTTCGGAGCGACGACATCGGTCGAGGCCTTCGCTGCCAAACAGGGCAACGTCATCACCGTTTTCCCGTACCTCCAGAGCCCGCTGACCAACTCGGCTCCGCATTTCTCGCTGGCCGACGGTTTCTACTACAACGGCGCCTTCTTCGACGGCTTCGTCGATCGACCGCGGAAGCAATTCATCGCCGCCGTTTCGCAGTTCCGGACATTCCTCGGCCGGACGCACGATATCAAGGCCGGCTACGATCTGCAGACCGTCAAGTCGGGCGCGCTGTTTACGTTCCAGAGCAACCAGCTCTTCATCGACAACACGTTCGATCCCGTAACGCGGACCTTTGCTCCCAGCAGCCGGCGCGATTTCGACCCGCCGGCCGCTTCGACCTCCAAGGGAAGAATCACGGCCCTTTACGTTCGCGACAAGTTCAACATCACGCCGCGACTCTTCACCGAGATCGGCGTTCGTTACGAGAAGCAGACCGGGAAGAGCGATCTCGGCGCAGCAACCGTTGATGCCTCGACCTGGTCGCCACGCCTTTCCGCCAGCTATGACTTGCGGGGAGACGGTCGTTCGCTGATCGTCGGCTCCTACGCCCGGCCGTATCAGTTCATCAATCTGGGTTTCTCGGACAGCTTTGCGCTGATTCCCCAGAAGGCCAACTACACCAACTTCAGCTGGGATGGAACGAAGTATGTGCAGGGTGCTCACGTTGTCCAAGGCGCCGGCAGCCTCCCCACAAACACAGATCTGAAGCCGACTTACATCGACGAAGTGACCTTTGGATATCAGCGGCAGGTCGGCAACACCATGGGCGCCGGCATTCGCGGGATCTGGAGGAAGTGGGGCGACCCGATCGACGACGTCATCGACTGGAATCCCGACGGGACGCTCTCCCAGAAGGTCGTGAACTATTCGGCGGCCAAACACAACTACCGCGGCGTCGAACTGACATTCGAGAAACGCTTCTCCAGGAACTGGTATGCCAACGTCAACTACACCAGGTCGGCTGTGCGAGGCAACCACTTCGGTGACGCATTCACCTCGCTGGGCGATTTCCTCGCGTCCAACTGCCGCACGACGGTCGATCCGACAATCGGCACCAACGGTGTGCTCCCCTGCGCGGAAGTGAACAATGGGGCGAACAAGGACGGCACGCCGAACTTCGACTTCCCGAACGATCTGAAGGCGCAGGCGACGTACCTGTTCCATATCGGTCCGGTCGGTCTGACCACCGCGTTGGCGGGCGAGTACCGCTCGAACCTCAGTTACACGCCGAATATCAGCATGAACGTTCTGCTTCCCGGGACGACAACGAACTCGGGTTCAACGGCAACATACTTCTACGAAAAGCGCGGTTCGCGGCGTCTGCCGAACACGTATGGCCTGGATGGGTCTGTGGAGGCGACGTATCGCATCTGGAAGACCGCAGAATTAGGCTTCAAGGGGGAGATTTTCAATCTCACCGACCATCAAGACAAGACCAATGTGAATCTCACGGCCTACTGCGCGAACGCCAATGCGGCCGCCGGATCGACCTGTAAGATCAACCGTGACCGGTTCGGCGCGGCGACGGCGCGCGGCTCCTTCCGAGGGCCACGCAATTATCGGTTGACCACGTTGGTCCGCTTCTAATACGGACTCAGGAGGGCACAATGTTCAGGAGAAGCCTTTACGCAGTACCGCTGTTGACGGCGCTTCTGCTGGCTGCAACCGCCGCGGCGCAGACTGCCGGGACCCTGACCGGTTCCGTCACCACCGGTGGCGCTCCGTTGCCCGGCGCGACCATCACCATCACCTCGCCGGCGCTGCTCGGCATTCGCACGACGGTGTCGGGTGCAAACGGCGACTACAGTTTCGCTGGTTTGCCGCCGGGGCCGTATCGCGTGTCGTTCGAGCTCGAAGGGATGCAAAAGATCACCAAGCAGGCCCAGCTTCAGTTGGCGGAGACAACGCGAGTCGACGTGGACTTGCGGGTCGCGGCAATGACCGAGGCGATTGTAGTGACGGCGACGGCACCATCGATTCTCGAAACGCCTCAGGTATCGACCAACCTCGATCGCAAGCTGGTCGAGTCGCTGCCGGTCGGGCGCACCATCGCGCAGCGCATCCAGCTTGCGGCCGGCGTCAACAACGCCGGACCAAACAATCAGACCGTCATCAACGGCGCGCAATCGTATGAAAACCTGTACGTGATCAACGGCGTCACGGTGAACGAGAACGTGCGCGGGCAGCCGCAGAACGTGTTCATCGAAGACGCCATTCAGGAGACGACGCTGCTCACGGCCGGCGTTTCCGCCGAGTACGGCCGGTTCATGGGCGGCGTGGTGAGCACGATCACGAAATCGGGCGGCAATGAGTTCAGCGGTTCCGTGCGTGACAACCTCACCAATGACAAGTGGACCAGCCTCACTGATTTCCGCGATCCGGTCAGCGGCAACCCCGAACAAGCGCACGTCAGCAAGATCAATCCCGTCTACGAAGGAACGTTCGGCGGGCGGATCATCCGCGATCGCATCTGGTTCTTCACGGCCGGACGTTACGAAAAACGGCTGACCACCAATCAGACCACCGCCACCAACATTCCCTATGTCGTGACCGCGAACGATCGTCGGTACGAAGGAAAACTGACCGGAAACATCACGCAGAAGCACAGCCTGCTTTACGACTACACCAAAACAACGCCGCGCACGAGCAACGGCTCGTTCGGCAACATCGTCGATGTGGCGAGCCTTCGCACCTCGAATAATCCCGTCGACTTCTGGGCCATTCATTACAACGGCGTCATCACCAACAATCTGCTGCTCGAGGGCATCGTCAGCCGGCGAGATCTCTCGCTCATCGGCGGCGGAGCCTTGCAGCGGGACCTCATCAACGGCACGATGATTCGCGACATCAGCAGCGGGCGTCGCGCCTGGTCACCGACCTTCTGCGGCGTCTGCCGGCCGAAGGAGCGCGACAGCAAAGAGTGGCTGGTGAAAGGATCGTACTTCCTTCCCACCAAGTCGATCGGAAGCCACAATCTGGTCGCCGGATATGACGACTGGCACCAGCTCAGACTCGAGGACAATTATCAGTCGGGGTCTGATTTCCGTGTCTTCGGCGACTTCATCTATTCCGGCCAGAATGTCTTTCTGCGCGTCTATCCCACCAGCCCGAGCGGCACGATCAATTCCTTCATCGAGTGGGATCCGGTGCTCAATCCGAGTCAGCGCTCGGATTTTGCCGTCAAATCGGTGTTCCTCAATGACAGGTGGGATTTGAACCAGCACTGGAGCTTCAACGTCGGTGCGCGCTATGACAAGAACAGCGGCCAGGATCAGGCGCACAATCCGACCGTCAGGGATTCGCGCGTCAGCCCGAGATTGGGGGCGATGTACGACCTCTTCGGCAACGGCCGGCACCGCCTGAGCGCCGCCTACAGCCGCTACGTGGCAAAGATCGATCAGGGTCCCGCCGATTCGTCATCCAACGCCGGACGTCCGGCATCGTTCTATTACGCGTATGGCGGACCGGAGATCAACAAGCCGGGTACACCCACCAGCCAGCTTCTTCCCACCGATCAGGTGCTCAAGCAAGTCTTCGACTGGTTCCAGGCCAACGGTGGCACCAGCTCGACGTTCTTCGATCTATCCGTGCCCGGCCTAACCGAGGGCTTCACGCATCCACTTCGGTCGCCTTATAGCGACGAAATCACCGTCGGCTACGGCGTGCAGATCGGCAATGGGTTCGTTCGGGCCGACTGGATCGGCCGCAAGACGACCGACTTTTACGTGATTCGCCGCAATCTCGCCACCGGCCAGGCACCCATTCCGAATGATCCAAAGAATCGAAAAGTCGACGTCGGGGTGATCGACAACGGTACGTCCAGCGATGGACTGCAGCGGAAGTACAACGGACTTCAGCTCCAGGGCCAATATCGCGTCGGCCGCGTGAACGTCGGAGGCAACTACACCTACTCGAAGCTGCGCGGCAATGTGGAGGGCGAGACCTTCAACAATGCGACCGTTTTCGTGGGAAACGAGTCATATCCCGAGTACGTCAAATTCGCGCAGAACATCCCGATCGGCTATTTGAACGAGGACATTCGTCATCGCGGAAACCTTTGGGCCACTTCCGAAATACGGCTTCCCTACGGCTCGCTGAATTTGGGAATGCTCGAACGCTATCACTCCGGGCAGCCGTACACGGCTGTTGCGTCGATTGATGTGCGCAAAAGCACTTCGCTGCCCACGGGAGTCGTCAATCCGGGATATGTCACGCCGCCGACGACCGTGAACTATTTCTTCAGCCAGCGCGGTCAATATCGTCTCGACACCATCACCGCCACGGACGTCAACATCACGTACACCTTCCCGCTCTCCAGAGCGAATATGTTCCTCCGCGCCGATGTGGTGAATCTGCTCAGTGAGCAGGGAGTGGAATTCAATGCCACGAATGTCGGCAGCGTGATCGAGAACCGCGTCTACACCGCGCGCAACAGCCAGTGCGTGCAGGCCGGCGGCTCACGCTGTGCGCCCTTCAATCCGTTCACCGATACGCCGCAGCTCGGCGTGAACTACGTCTTCGATCCGAACTTCGGAAAACCGACGCGTTCCGATGCCTATCAGCTTCCGCGCACCTATCGCTTTGCGGTCGGTGTGAGATTCTGATTTGGGTCAGGGGCGCCCGCTGGGCGCCCCTACTGATTCGCCAAAATCCACGCTAACGCCGCCACGGCGGCGGTGTCCTGCGCCAGCTCTTTCGGATCGACTTTGTCGAGCGTGTCGGCGGGGCTGTGGTGGTAATCGAAGTATTTCAACGGCTCGGGCACGAAACCGAATCCGGGAACGCCGGCTTCAATCAGAAAAGATGTATCGGCGCCGGTCTCCGATGAGGTCTCGAAATGCGCGGCCCCCACTGCCGACAACGGCTGTGCGAGCTTCTCGAGATTCGCGAGCGCGTCGCCCTTCAGCGTCGTGCGAAACCCGGTCGGAGCGGCCGCGCCGGCATCGGTCTCGATTGCCGCCACATGTTTGTCGCCCTTGTGCTTTACAAAATATCCGCGGCCGCCGTTCAGTCCGTTCTCTTCGTTCATGAAAAGGACAGCGCGAATCGTTCGCCTGGGATGCAGGTCCATTTCCTTCAGCAGGCGCATCGTCTCCATCACCATCGCGACGCCGCTGCCGTCGTCGATGGCGCCGGTGCCGAGGTCCCAGGAGTCGAGGTGGCCGCCGAGGAGGACGATCTCGTCCGGCTTCTCGCTTCCGCGAATTTCGGCGACCACGTTGGCGGATGCGACATCCGGCAAAGTTCGCGGCGTCAAAACGAGACGCATGGTCACGCGGTCGCCCTTTTTCAGAAGGCGATCGATGAGCATCGCGTCTTCGACGGTCAGCGCGGCGGCTGGGATCTTCGGCTGCTTGGGGTCATAGCGCATCGCGCCGGTGTGGGGCGTGCGCAACGACGCCGATGCGACGGAGCGAATCACCGCCGCGACTGCGCCATACTCCGCCGCGCGGCTCGCGCCGCTGCCGCGAAATTCGACTGCCTGCCGGTAGGCCTCGAAGCCGCGATGCGCCCGCACGAGCTCCATGTCCATCGGATTGTTGTAGAAAACGATTTTCCCTTGGATCTTCGGCCCGAGCGATTTGAGCTCGTCGTACGAACTGACTTCGATGACCTCGGCGGCGATCCCTCTTCCCGGCGTGGCCACGCTGCCCCCCAGCGCAGTCAGGATGATGTGCTGATTGCGATGCGAGACCAGCCGTCCATATTCGGCGCCACGGACCCAGTGCGGCACCATGATCTTCTCGTTCGCAACAGCAACGCCCCACTTTTCGAAACTCTCGGTCGCCCACCGCACCGCTGCCGCCGCATTCGTCGATCCGCTGAGACGCGGTCCAATGTTGTCGGTGAGGTATTCCAGCGTGTCGTAAGCGCGTGTGGACCCGACTGCGCCCTCGATGATCGCGTCAGGCGTGGACGCGGCAGTGGCGGCAACTAAAACAAACGCCGCCAGCATCAATGGTACTTTTTCGGATTCTTCTCGAATTCGCGCTTGCAATTCTCCGAGCAGAAGTAGTGCGAGTGCTCGCCGTGATCGATCCTGCCGGCCGCCTTTTCGACGTCAACGATCATCTTGCAAACGGGGTCCTGCGCCTGCCTGGCCGTTTTCCTGCTGTGAATATCCTCGGCCATCAAATCTCCTCCGTGTCGATCTGTGCGCGCTGCAGCGAGCCGGAGTAATCAATGTAGATCGATTTCCATTCGCTGAACACATCGATGCCCACCACCCCCGCCTCCCGATGCCCGTTTCCGGTCTGCTTCGTGCCGCCGAAGGGCAGATGCACTTCCGCGCCGATGGTGGGCGCGTTGACGTAGAAGATGCCGGTGTACATGTCGCGCATGGCAACGAAGGCGTTATTGACGTCGCGGGTATAGATCGATGACGACAGCCCGTACTTCACACCATTACCGATCGCGATGGCCTCCTCCAGCGAGTCGCATTTCATGACCGCAGTGACCGGTCCAAAGATTTCCTCCTGCGCGATGCGCATGTTCGGCGTCACGTTCGCGAAAACCGTGGGCTGATGGAAATGGCCCCTGCCATACGGACCCTCGGTGAGCGCGGCGCCGCCTGTGACGACCTTCGCCCCTTCATCCTTTCCGATCTGCACGTATTTCTCGACGGTCTTGACTTGCGACGCCGAAATGTTCGGCCCCATGTCGGTTTTCGGATCGAGTCCGTTTCCGACGCGAAGTTTCGCGGCCCGCGCCGAAAGTTTCTCCACGAACTGATCGTAGATCTTGCGATGCGCCACGATGCGCGAGGCGGCCGTGCAACGCTGACCGGCAGTTCCAAACGCGCCCCACAGCGCGCCGTCGACGGCCAGATCGACGTCGGCGTCATCCATCACCATGATGATGTTCTTCCCGCCCATCTCCAGGTGCACGTGCTTGAACTGCGGCGCGCACGCGATCGCGATATCGCGCCCGACGTCGGTCGATCCGGTGAATGAGATGACCGCGACCTTCGGATGCTTGAGCATCGGCTCGCCGACTTCGCGACCGCCGCCGGTCACGACGTTGAATACGCCCTTGGGAAGTCCGGACTCCTGAAATGCTTCGGCCAGCATGACCACCGACAACGGCGTGAGCGAGGCCGGCTTGATCACCACGGTGTTCCCGCAGATCAACGCCGCCATGCTCTTCCACGCCGGGATCGCGATCGGAAAGTTCCATGGCGTGATCAGCCCCGCCACGCCCAACGGCATGCGGACCGCCATGTTGAATTTGCTGGGAAGCTCCGACGGCGTGGTCACGCCAAACAGCCGGCGACCCTCGCCCGCCATCAGAAACGCCATGTCGATCGCTTCCTGCACGTCGCCGCGCGTCTCCGCCAGCACCTTCCCCATCTCGCGGGTCATCTCGCGCGCGATTTTTTCCTTGTCGCGCTTGAGGATGTTGCCGACGTGATAGAGATACTCAGCGCGCCCGGGGGCCGGCATCAGCCGCCAGCCGTTGAATGCGCGATCGGCGGCCTCGACCGCCGCGTTGAGATCGGCGGCGCTCGACTCCTGAAACGTTCCGATCAGATCTTCGCGGTCGGCAGGATTGCGATTCTCGAAAGTCTTCCCCGACGCAGATGCCACCCACTGCCCGTCGACGTAGTTTTTGTATTCGCGAGGCGCGCGTAGCGCGCCAAACTGCGGTGTTTCTTGTGTAAGTGTTTTTGGCACGTCTTCTCCGGTTGCTGGGTTACTCGGTTACTGGGTTGCTCAGCAACCAAGCAACTTAGCAACCGAGCAACCTATTTCTTGGCAGCGCTCTCGGAATGTGAACTCGGTTTCGCCGACCCCATATCGACATTCCCGCGGAACCGCGCGCCTTCAGCCACGATGATTTTCGGCGCCTTGATGTTCCCGTCGACGGTGGAGCTGGCGATCAATTCGACGCGATCGTCGGCCGTCACGTCGCCGTTGAGGCGGCCCTCGACCGTCACGTTACGGGCGTGGACTTTGGCTTCCACCCGCGCTTGCGTTCCGATGCGGAGATCGCCGCTGAGGTTGATTGCCCCCTTCACATGTCCCTCGATCAGCATCGGTTCGGAGCCGGTCACCGTCCCTTCAATACTGATCTTCGGCCCCAGGAACGTGCCCTCGAAGGCCGGTTGCGTGTCATTTGCACGTGCAGAGGATTGAGGCCGAGGAGTGAGGGGTGTCTCTTTGGTGAATAGCGCCATCGGGCGGAAAGAATAACAGTAGAAGTTGTCGGTTGTCAGTTATCGGTTGTCAGAAAGGCAAAAAAACTGAGAACTGAGAACCGAGAACCGAGAACTCACTATAAACTTCGCTCCCTTCAACGTTTGCGGGAACGTAGTCGTACCGGGAAGGGGATTTTTTTGTTGAGATTGCCACGCATTGCTGCTGCCTTCATCCTGATTGCCATCCTCGACTGCCGTAGCGGCAAGAAGGACGAGCAATATCGAGTCGAAAGAATCGATCGCGGCGACGTCACCATGACCGTCACCGCGACCGGCACGTTGTCAGCCGTGACGACGGTGCAGGTGGGCAGCCAGGTCTCCGGCGTCATCGCAAGGCTCTATGCTGACTTCAACAGTCGCGTGAAAAAGAATCAGCTTCTCGCGGAGCTCGATCCGACGCCGTTTCAGGCGCAGGTCGACCAGCGGAAGGCCGACCTCACCAAAGCGCAGGTCGAGGAAGCCAACGCCAAGATCACGTTTGAGCGTCAAGGCCGGCTGGTGAAGTCGGGTCTGGCGGCGCAAGCCGATTACGACTCGGCGAAAGCGCAATACGAGAGTGCGAGGGCGCAGGTGCAGCAGGCGACTGCAGCGCTCAGTCAGGCGCTCACGAATCTCAAATACACGAAGATCGTTTCGCCGATCGACGGCGTGGTCGTCGACCGTCAATACGATGTCGGCCAGACCGTTGCCGCTTCGTTCCAGGCGCCGACGCTGTTCTCGATCGCGCAGGACCTGACCAAAATGCAAGTCCAGGCCGATGTCGATCAGTCCGACATCGGCCGCGTGCGGGTCGGGCAGGTCGCGCGATTCACCGTCGACGCGTATCCCGATGAAGAATTTCGCGGAAGCATCGCGCAAATTCGCCTGAATGCGACCGTTTCACAGAATGTCGTCACCTATCCCGTCATCATCGCGGTTCCCAATCCCGACGAGAAGCTTCGTCCGAAGATGACGGCCAATGTCACCATCGATGTCGCGCTGGTGCGCGCCGTGCTTCGGATTCCGAATGCCGCCTTGCGATTCAAACCCGACACCAGCCAAACAGCGGGAGCCGCCCCGACCGCAACTGCCGCCGGCGGACAACGCGCGGCGAGTGGCCCGGGGGCCGGCGGCGAGGGTCGCATGGCAGGCTTCGGCCGCGGACGCGGAATGAATGGTGCCGCTGGTGTTTTCGCGGGCGGTCCACCGCCCCCGAAGCGGCAGACCATCTATCTCCTCGACCCGAACAAGAAGCTGAAGCCCATGCAGATCCGCACCGGGATCAGCGACGGACACTACACACAGGTCGTCGACGGCGACGTGCACGCGGGCGACAGCATCGTGGTCGGCCTGGCGACCACGAAGGTCGATCAGGCAGCGCCGCCGGGATCGAACCGCGGACCGATGGGCGGGCCGGGCGGCGGAGGACCGCGTCGAGGTCCGGGCTAATCGTGGATCGCGTCATCGAGATCAAAGACCTGACCAAGGTCTATCAAATGGGCGAGGTCGAAGTGCGCGCTCTGGCCGGCATCAATCTGTCGATCGATCGCGGCGAATTCGTGGCAGTCATGGGGCCATCCGGCTCCGGTAAGTCCACGCTGATGAACATCCTGGGCTGTCTCGATCGGCCGACCACCGGCACGTATCGGCTGGACGGCGTCGATGTCTCGGAGCTGAATCGCGATCAACGCGCGGTGGTGCGCAACGCAAAAATCGGCTTCGTCTTTCAGAGCTTCAACCTTCTGGCGCGCACCTCAGCGATCGAAAACGTGGAGCTGCCGCTGCTTTACGGCGAGACCGGATGGACGCGCGCGCAACGCGATGACGCTGCGCGTCAGGCGCTCTCGCGCGTCGGCCTCGCCGGCCGGGAGAGTCACTATCCTTCGCAACTCTCGGGCGGACAGCAGCAGCGCGTCGCGATCGCGCGGGCGCTGGTGACCGATCCCGCGCTTCTGCTGGCCGACGAGCCGACCGGGAATCTCGACTCGCAGACTTCGGAAGAAATCATGGGCATTTTTCAGTCACTTAATGATACACAAAAAACAGTTGTGCTAATTACTCATGAACCTGACATCGCCCGGCATGCGCAGCGCATCGTGCACGTTCGCGACGGTCGCATCCATCAGGATGAGCGCATTCGACAGCACCGCGTGGCGTCGCGCGGAATCGGGCCGGTCGCCGCCGCGGTTGCTCAGGACAGATCATGAAAAACTCCGTTCAGCGCCTCGGCAACATCGCCATCGTCGGTTTGAAGGCCATCTCGCGCAACAAGCTCCGCTCGTTCCTGACCATGCTGGGCATGGTCATCGGCGTCGGCTGCGTGATCGTGGTCGTCGCGATCGGAAACGGCGCATCGGCGTCGATTCAGTCGACCATCAACTCGCTCGGCACAAACTTCATCATGATCTTTCCCGGCGCGACCACCGCCAGCGGCGCGCGACTCTTCACCGGCAACTCGACATTGACACCCGACGACGGCGAAGCGCTGAAAAGCGATGCGGCCGACGTGTCGTACGTTTCACCGCAGGTGCGCACCGCGGCCCAGGTCGTGGCAGGCGAGCTGAACTGGGGAACTTCGGTCAACGGTGTCGGCACTGACTATCCAATGATTCGAGTGTGGAACGTGGCGCAGGGCGATTTCTTCACCGACGCCGACGTCAAAGCCGCCTCCAAAGTCGCAGTCCTGGGCGCAACCGTTTCTGAAAATCTTTTCCCGAACGGTGATGGCGTCGGACAGGTGATCCGCATCAAGAACGTGCCCTTCAAAGTGGTGGGAGTGCTGGAGCGCAAGGGCGGCAACATGATGGGTCAGGATCAGGACGACACCATCCTCGCGCCGTATACCACCATCATGAAGCGCCTCAGCGGCAAGACCAAGATCGACATGCTCTACGTCTCGGCGCGCTCGGCCGATGCCGTGCAGCAGGCGCAAACGGAAATCGATTCGATTCTGCGGCAACGACACCGAATCGGTCCGGGACAAGACGCCGATTTTCAGATGCGGTCGCAGGAAGAGATCGCCGCCGCCAGCGCCTCGCAGATGAACACCTTGAAAATGCTGCTGCTGATGGTGGCGGCCGTCTCGCTGCTCGTCGGCGGTATCGGCATCATGAACATCATGCTGGTCTCGGTCACCGAGCGCACGCGTGAGATCGGCATCCGCATGGCCATCGGCGCGAAGGGACGCCACGTTCTCATCCAATTCCTTTTCGAGGCCATCACGATCTCCATCGTCGGCGGCCTGATCGGCGTTCTGCTGGGCATCGGCTCTTCGAAGCTCGTGGCGGCCAAAGCCGGTTGGCCGATCGTCGTCTCGCTCGAATCCATCCTGCTGGCCTTCGGCGTGGCCGCGTTTATCGGCGTATTCTTCGGCTTCTATCCCGCGCGCAAAGCGGCGCGCCTCGATCCGATCGAGGCCCTTCGCTACGAGTAGCTCCGCTATCCTCCAGGTAACCAGTACTGACACACACTCACGCACGGACGTGGTGTAGTCTTGCCCCGCCAATAAGGAGGAGCCCCCCCATGCATTTGCGATCGAGGTATCTGTTCTGCCTCGCCGTGCTTCTGGTGTCCGTCAGCGCGTTCGCGCAGACGACCGCGACACTGACCGGCACGGTGACCACGGGCGGGAAACCGCTTCCCGGCGTCACCGTGACGGTCAGCTCGCCCAACCTTCAGGGAACGCGCACCACCGTCAGCGGCGCCAACGGCGACTATGTCTTCCCCTCCCTTCCACCCGGCCCGTATCAGGTCAGCTTCGAGCTGGAAGGGATGCAGAAGGTCACCAAGAATTCCACGCTGAAGCTCGCCGAGACTTCGCGAGTCGATGCCGAGCTCGCGGTGAGCAGGGTCAGCGAAGCGATCACGGTCACGGCCGCGGCGCCGTCGGTCCTCGAGACGCCGCAGGTCTCGACGAACTTCGATGCCAAGACCATCGAGTCGCTTCCTGTGGACCGCAACATCCAGGGTCGCGTGCTGCTTGCGCCCGGAGTCACGAATACCGGCCCGAATAATCAGATCGTCATCCACGGCGCGCAATCGTTCGACAATCTCTATCTCGTCAACGGCGTGGTGGTGAACGAAAACGTCCGAGGACAGCCGCAGGCAGCGGTGATCGAAGACGCCATTCAGGAGACCACGCTGCTCACCGGCGGCGTGTCGGCAGAATATGGCCGCTTCACCGGCGGCGTGGTCAGCACGATCACGAAATCAGGCGGGAACGACTTCACCGGTTCAGTGCGTGATGGTCTGTCGAATGACAAGTGGATCTCGAAGACCGCGTTCAAGGATCCGGTCAGCGGGGTTCCCGAAGCGAATCACATTTCGAAGGTCAATCCGATCTACGAGGAAACGATCGGCGGACGCATCATCCGCGACCGGCTGTGGTTCTTCCTGGCAGGACGTCAGGCGAAGACAAGCTTCTCGAACCAGACTGTCGGCCTGAATCTCCCCTACACCACCACGGCCAACGAAAGCCGCTATGAAGCGAAGCTGACCGGCAACCTCACCTCGAAGCATTCGATCATCGGCTCGTATCTCAAAGTGAAGAACAACCTGAGCGGAACGAAATTCGGCAATATCGCCGATCTGGCAAGCCTGCGCTCGGTTGGAAATCCGATCAGCCTGTATGCGCTGCACTACAACGGCGTGATCACGAACAACTTCCTGCTGGAAGCGCAATGGAGCAAGAAGGACTTCTCGATCGTCGGCGGCGGCGCGCCTTTCCGCGATGAGATCAAAGGAACGCTGCTCCGCGACATCAGCACCGGGTTTCGAGGGTGGTCGCCGACGTTCTGCGGCGTGTGCGCGCCGAAGGAGCGCGACAACAAGGACGCGCTGCTGAAGGCGTCATATTTTCTGTCGACGCGGTCGTTCGGCAGCCACAATCTGACAGCCGGGGTGGACGACTTCCATCAGCTTCGTAAAGAAGACAACTACCAGTCCGGTTCTGACTTTCGTCTGTTCGGCGACTTCATCTACTCCGGCGGCACATTGTTCCTGCATCTCGATCCCAACAAGAGCGGCGGCGTGTCTCGCTCACACTGGGAGTGGGACCCGCTCCTCGGCACCAGCCAGGTGTCAGACTTCGGGACGAAGTCGGCGTTCGTCAACGACAAGTGGGACTTCAATCAGCACTGGAGCTTCAACGCCGGTTTGCGCTACGACAAGAATGACGGTGAGAACCAGACCCACATCAAGACCGTCTCCGACTCGCGCGTGAGTCCGCGCATCGGCGGCATCTTCGACGTCACCGGCAACGGCAAGCATCGCATCAGCGCAAACTACGGCCGTTATGTCGCGATGATCTCGCAGGGTCCTGCCGACTCGACCTCCACCGGCGGCCGCTACTCTACCTATCAATTCCAATACCTCGGCCCCGAAATCAATCCGATTGGCACTCCGGCCGCGCAGCTCGTGCCGACCGAGGAGGTCATCCGCCGTGCGTTTCAATGGTTCCACGACAACGGATTCACGGGCAATAACAGTCTGATTTACCAGCTCTCGATTCCGGGCTTCACCGAAAAAATCCAGGGCAAGCTGAAGTCGCCGTACATGGACGAGATCACCGCCGGCTACGGCGTGCTGCTTCCGCGCAGCAGTTTCCTCCGCGCAGATGTCATTCACCGGAAGTGGTCCGACTTCTACGTCACGCGCCGCGATACCACCACCGGACAGAACACCACGCCCACCGGCGCGAAGGTCGATATCGGCTTCATCGAAAACAGCAGCGGCAATCTGTCGCGGCGATACAACGCGCTCCAACTCCAGGGGCAGAGCAAGCTGATGCAGCGCGTAACGCTGGGCGGCAACTACACCTACGCGAAGCTGCGCGGAAACGTCGAGAACGAGGAGTTCAACAACGCGACCGTGACCATCGGCGCGATCGGCACGACCGGCTCGAACGTTTATCAGATTCCGGAGTATCCCGAGTACACGAATTTCGCGCAGAACAATCCGGTCGGATATCTGCCCGCCGACATCCGGCATCGCGCGAACGTGTGGCTGCAATACAATCCACCCTTCCCCTTCGGCAATCTCGATCTGTCGCTGCTGCAGCGTTATCACTCCGGGATCCCGTATTACGCATTCGGCGTGATCAATCCCGGCAAGAGCACCGCGCTGCCCAACGGCGTGACGAATCCGGGCTACGCACTTCCGCCGACACAGGTGGCGTATTTCTTCACGCCGCGCGGCGACCTCCGCCTCGACAGCATCAAAGAGACCAGCTTCACCGTCAACTACAGCGTGCCCATCAGCCGCGCGAGTCTGTTCTTCAAAGGCGACGTGATCAATCTCTTCAACAATCAAGGCGTCGAACAGGCCGCGACCAGCGCGGGCAATGTCGTGCAGCAGCGCGTCTTCACGAATTTCAACCGGTCGACTCTGAAGCCATTTAATCCGTTTACCGACACGCCGAAAGAGTGCCCGCAAGGGACAGCGGCCGGCGATTGCGCGGCTATGGGCGCGAACTGGCAGCTCGATCCGAACTTTGGCAGGGCTACCAATAAGGACGCGTATCAGATACCGCGTACGTATCGATTTGCGGTGGGAGTGCGATTCTAAAAGCGACCCCTCACCCGGTCCCGCTTCGCGGGACCACCCTCTCCCCGCTCGCGGGGAGAGGGACGGGGTGAGGGGCAGACATGTGGCGCCTTCTCCCGTTGTCACTCGCGATCCTGTGCGCGGCGTGCTCGGAGAAATCCGGGCCGCCGCCAAAGGAAAACATCTACCCCATGACCGCCACCATCGTCTCGCGCGACCGCGCGCAGAATTCGGTCAATCTCGACAACCGAGAAGTCCCCGGCGTCATGGAAGCGATGAAGATGGATTACCAGCTTCGCGGCGCGAAGGTCGATTCACTTCCGCCCGATGGAACCGCTGTCGACGTCAAATTGCATGAGCGCGACGGCCGGTACTGGGTCACGGATGTGAAGCCGGTCAGCGCAAACGCCGCACCCGCGCGCCGATGACGATCTGATGGACCTCCAGGCCGGGGTTTCGGCCGGTCATTCCTCCGTTCGAAATGTGCGAGAAACGATAGCCGACGTGCAGCGGCATGCGCTCGTGTGCAAACAGGATCACGCCGAACCCTGCTTGCGAATTCATGTTCAAGCGTGAAGTTGCGGCGGGCACACGCCTGTTCGACCACATCGGTCCGGTGCCGAGCTCGGCGTAGGGCTGCAGGTCGGACGCTTCACGCCAATGGCGTCGCAGAAAAAGAAGCGAGGAGACTGCGCGCACCCAGTCGTCGGGATCACCATAGCGATAGCCGAACCAGCTCCGCGCTTGATGGATATCGCTGTACGCGACCGCGATGCCGGCGCTGGTCTGCCGCATCCATCGATTCGCGAGTGCTGAATGGCCCGCGACCTCGAAATGGATCGAGCGGAAGAGCGAGTGGCCGTGAAAATTCATGCGGCTGCCGCCGCCGCTCAGGTAGGTGTTGACCTCACGGGGCGTGAAATCGTGACGATGCGCGCACGCCGATGCCATGAACATCGCCACCACAAGCGCACATCGCATCCGATTCGGAATTCTACCGGCGATCGGGCAGGATGAAAACGCGGCGGGCCAGGTCGGAGGCCAGCGTCTCGGGCCGATAGTACTGATCGAGAATGGACGGCTTCCATTTGAGGAGGTCCGGATTGAGGCGGCAGAACGCATCCCAATCGGCGTCCGGCCGCTGTTGCATTCGCTCGTGAATGAGCGCGACGTAGGCCCACGTGATCGTCTCGTGGTACAGCATCGTCTTGCCGTAATGGGACGCGAAACGCTTTAGCGATGTGCTGAATCGACTGAGCGCCTCGACGACCGGCATCTCACGAAGATAGGCCCACACGACGTGCACGTGGTCGCGATGATGCAAGCCCTCGTTGGGGACGGCGCACGATTCGAAGCGATCGATGAGCTCGCGCTCGGTCATTTTTTTCGCTCCGCTAGTTTGTGCGAATCGGCGCTGGTGAGATCGAGGTTGTAGACCTTCTTGAGCTCGGCGATCTTCTTGCGTGATTCGGCGCCGAAGGGCGCCTTCCCCTCGAAGGCGTGCAACACGATCCCTTCCAGAAGGTCGCCCAGAGACAGATCGTGATACTCGGCCAGACCCTTGAGAACTTTCAGAATCCGCTTCTCGATGCGGATGCCGGTCTGCACCCGCTCGATGTACTTTGTTACCATGGTACCAGTGTACCATGGTACCTGGGTAACAAAGTGGATTTGGAGCGGGCGACGGGGATCGAACCCGCGACCTTGAGCTTGGGAAGCTCCGACTCTACCAACTGAGCTACGCCCGCCCGCCGAAGGTCGATTGTATCAGTTCGCCAGGCCTGGCCGGTCCGCGCTGCGGTCCGGGACCGAGGTGTTGCGATTGAGCATTCCGGCGGTGCTGCTGATGATCGCGGCCAGCAGCTCGACGTCGAATGGTTTGCGGATCACGGCGTGAACGATCGCCGGATCGAGCTTCGAAATCTGAGAGGTCGGAAGGGCCGTGATCACCAACACCACCGGCCGCCGCTTCTTGTTGCGCAGGTGCTCGACCACATCGAAGCCGTTGAACCGCGGCATCTGCAGATCGAGCAGCACCAGGACGTACGATCCGTGATCGATCTTTTCGATCGCCTCCCGCCCGTCTCGCGCCGTATCGACAAGAAAGCCCTCGCGCTCCACCAGGAGTTTGAGCAAACGAACAATGCCCGGATCGTCGTCCGCAATGAGAATCTGGCTCACTCGCCCCGAGCAATATGCAAATCTCGTGCAGTCAGTAGGATCAGCCCGGAAAAATGTTCTCGCTGAAGATCCTGACGAACGACTTGCGCGTCGCCTGGTCCTGAAAATAGGCCGTCCCGCGGATCGTCACCGGCTCGCTGGCCGACAAGTAGCCACCCCGGGCGCGCCCCCAAACCGAAATCAGATTCTTGGCCGTCGAATTCGGCGGCACCTTCAGATTCATCGGTGTGGCCGCGGTTCGCAGCGAATACGCACCCGGGCCCAACGTCTCCAGATCGAGACGGGTCAATGTCATCGGCTCGTTGGTCGGATTGGTCACCGAGAGCTGATACTGGATGTTGACGGGGCCCGAAAAGTAAAAGACGTCGGTCGGCATGGGCACCTGAGCAAGATGGACGGTCACGTCGGGAGCACTCGAGCTCGACATCGTGGACGATCCACACCCAGTGAGCAGAAAGGTGAGGAGAATAAGCGATACCGCGCTCTTCATTGGAGGCACCTCCACTTGCGCGAGATGCAAAATGAATACGCGCGAGCGTTGCGTTACGCGGAACGGCGTTTGCGTCTTCGCCCGGTAGAGGCGCGGAGCTTCCGCATGTATCGGCGCATATAGGTCCGTTTACATTCGCGGCACTCCGGGCCTTTGGCGGGATGCCGGTAGGTGTTAGCCGGCGTCATGCGATGCAGACCTTTCTTGCACTTTGGATACGTCCGTTTCATCGCGCGGAGAATACAACACTGTAAGGCGGTCGTGTTCCTTATTGCCTGACTCAGCTCACGATTGCCGCCTCGCCGGTCACCTCCTCTAATTGCGCCTCTTCCGCGATCCACTCCTCGTTGCGGAATGCCCCTTCCCACCTCGCGATCACGACTGTCGCGAGACAATTGCCGGTGACGTTGACGGCGGTCCGGGCCATATCCATCAGCTCGTCGACGCCGAGAATCACGATCACACCTTCGACCGGCAGATGAAATGACGCCAGGGTGCCCAGAAGGATGACCATGGAAGCCCGTGGAACGCCCGCGACACCTTTCGAAGTCAACATGAGCGTCAGCATCATGAACACCTGCTCGCCAACCGAAAGGTGAACGCCGGCTGCCTGCGCGACGAAAATCGAGGCCAGGGAAAGATAGAGCGTCGTGCCGTCGAGATTGAAGCTGTAGCCGGTGGGCAGAACGAATCCAACGATGCGCCGCGGAACGCCGAGGCGCTCCATGTTCTCCATCGCTTTGGGAAGTGCCGACTCGGATGACGTCGTCGCGAATGCAATCGTGGCCGGCTCCTTGACGGCGTTCCAGAAGTCGCGGAGCGGCACGCGCGCGATCAGCGCGACCGGAACGAGCACGAGAACAACGAAGACGATCAGCGCGCCGTACAGCGTGCCGACGAGCATTCCCAGATTCTTCAGCACGCCCAGGCCTGAGTGTCCCACGGTGTTGGCCATCGCGGCGCCCACGCCGATGGGGGCGAACTTCATCACGAATTCGGTGAAGCGAAACATGATGTCGGCCAGCGACTCGCACCACACCACCACCGGCTTCGCCTTTTCGCCGATGCTCGTGACGGCCAGCGCGAACAAAACGGAGAAGACGACGATCTGCAGCACGTCGCCATCCGCCATCGCCTTGATGATCGACGACGGCGCGAGATGCGTGATCAGCTCGCCAAAAGTCTGCGGCTTGGCAGCCGGGAGCGCTCCGGCCACAGTCGGCGAAGGGGGGGGAAGCTTGACCCCCACTCCCGGCTTGGTCAGGTTCACCGCAGCGAGACCGATGACCAGCGCAAAGGTCGTGACGACTTCGAAGTAGACCAGCGCCTTCAGTCCGATCCGGCCGACCTGCCGGACATCGCCCGTGCCGGCGATTCCGATCACGAGCGTCGAGAAAATCAGCGGCGCGATGATCGACTTGATCAGATTGAGAAACAGGAGCGACAGCGGCCGGACCGCGATGCCCCAGTCGTGTTTGAAGTAGCCGAGGGCGATGCCGAGGATGAGGCCGATAAAAATTTTTGTGGTGAGCGAGAGCTTGGGCAGGCGCATCGCGCGCGCAGTTTAGCAGGTGATATAGTCACGGCACTCTTTGAAACGGTCACAAAGGAGGATCCATGCGTCGCACCTTCGCGCTTATTTTTCTCGCACTGTTGATCGCTTCCTCACTTCTCGCCCAATCCCAGGCAACCACCGGCGTCATCGAAGGAACGATCGTTGATGCTTCCGGCGCCGCGCTTCCCGGCGTCACGGTGACGGTGAAAAACACCGCAACGAACTTCGAACAGATCGCCGTCAGCGACTCTCAAGGACGTTTTCGCATCGTCCTGCTTCCCCTCGGTCCCTATCAGGTCACCGCGACGCTGGCGGGATTCGGCACCGTGGTGCAGAAAGGCTTCGACCTTGGCGTCGGTCAGACGCTGACCGTGCCGATCACGTTGAAGCCCGCAGCGGTTTCCGAACAGATCGTCGTCACGGCCGCCGCTCCGCTGATCGAGACTGCGCGCACCGAGGGCGCCACGCGCATCGATCAGAAATCGGTGGCCGGGCTGCCGAACAACGGCCGCAACTTCCTCGATTTCTCGAAGCTGACACCGGGCGTCACGACCGTGCAGGGTCCCGACGGCGACGAGCTCTCCATCAACGGGCAGAAAGGAATCGAGAACAACATCTCCGTCGACGGCGCCGACTTCAACAATCCCTTCTTCGGCGAGCAGCGCGGCGGTCAACGTCCTGCCTTCACGTTCAATCTCGACTCCGTGAAGGAGATGGTCGTCATCGCCGATGGCGCTAACGCCGAGTTCGGACGTTCGACGTCCGGCTTCGTCAACGTCATCACCAAGTCGGGGACGAACAAGATGGACGGCACGGCGCACGTGGTGCTGAAGAATGACTCGCTCAGCTCGCGCGCCAAGAACCCGGACGGCAGCCTGCAGCCGAAATTCAAATCGCAGCAGACGCAGACCGGCTTCACGCTGGGCGGCCCGTTCGTGCGCGATCAATTGTTCTACTTCACCGCGCTCGACGTGCAGATGGCGCATGGGACCAAGCAGACCGATCCGAATCGCATTGAAAAGCGCGTCGTTGACGCCATGGCGAGCCTGGGAAGCCCGAATGAAAACGGACCGATCCGCCGCACCAACGATGCCCGCGTGTTCCTCGCCAAAGTCGACTGGAATGCCAGCGCCCGGAGCATCGCCACCCTGCGCTACAACTACACCTGGTCAGAACAGGAAAACGGAACGTTCGACGTCGATTCGTGGGGACGCAGCGCGAACTCGATCGAACGCGACTCGTCACACGCCGGGACGGGATCGCTGATCTCGACGATGAGCAATTCGCTGCTCAACGAGTTTCGATTCCAGTTCGCGCGAGAAAACCGCCCCCGCCCGTACAACGGCCCGAACATCACCGGACAGAGCCGCCCCTTGCCCGATACCGCATTCGACTTCGCGCGCGGCTACCGTTTCGGGGAACCGTTCTTTATTCCTGTTAAATATTATGATACAAGATTTCAATTAAATAATAACGTATCTATTTTGCGCGGGGCGCACTCGTACAAAGCTGGCATCGAGTACAACCGCGTCAATTCCGTGCAGACGTTCATCGGTTTCGCCAACGGCCGGTACATCTTCGACTCGACCGACGGCTTCCTCAACTACCTCCGCAATCCGAAGTTCGTCGAGTGCTCCGACGGCACGACCTCCGAGACCGGTGCCTGCAAAGGTGCGGCGTCCATCACCGGACCGGTATTGCTCTACCTGCAGCAGGCGGGCGTGGGCGGACTCACTGTCGAGCAGGCAGGGACGCAGAGCATTCCGCAGAACGAGCCGGCAGCATTCGTCCAGGATGCATGGCAGGCTTCGCCGAACGTGAACGTCCAGTATGGGTTGCGCTGGGAGGCGGAGATCGAGCCCGATACGATTACGCCACCGAATCAGGTCTTCTTCGCACCGTTCATCGGCAAGAAGGTCAAAGGTCAGGAATTCCCTTCCAACGGCAAGATCCCCTCCGACTATAAGATGTGGCAGCCGCGGCTTGGCATTTCCTGGAATCCCAACGGCGACGGCAGGAAAGTCCTGCGCGCAAACGCCGGGATCTATTACGGACGCATCCCGGGCCTGACGCTGGCGTCGACGCGGTCGACCAACGGCAGCCGCGGCCAGACGCTCTTCCGCAACAGCGCGCTGACCGGAATCCTGGGGCCGGTGCCGGCCTACCCGAATCTGATTCCGCAGTCGCAGGTGAGCTCCCCGTTTGACCCCGACGTCTTCGTGTTCGATCGCCGATTCCGCAATCCGCGCACGAGGGCCGCCAGCGTTTCATGGGAACAGGAGGTCATCACCGATTACGCGTTCCTCGTGAAATACAACTACGCGAAAGGCGATCACATCACGCGGTTCGTCAACCGCAATGATCCCCTGCTCGGATCGCCATGGAGCACCGGGCTCGGATCGGACGGAAGCAACGGCATCGGCACGCTGACCACGGTCGAGTCGAGCGCCCGAAGTCTCTATCACGGCGTGACGTTCGGAGTGACCAAGCGCCCGTCGCACAACCTGCAGTTCCAGGTCAACTACACGTACTCGAAGGACAAGTCGGACGACGATAACGAGCGCGACCCGTTCACGTTCCGCTATGCCAAGGTTACGAATCTCGACGCGGAGTACGGCTATTCCGATCGCGACCAGCGCCATCGCCTGAACTCATGGTTACTGTGGAACGCGCCGGCGGGCTTCGATGTCAATTTCCGTTACGCCTATCGCTCGGCGCAGCCGAAGTCGATCACTCGAACGGGCGCCGATGCCAATACGCCGCAGGACCGCATCAATCCCGATGGCTCGGTCACGCAGCGCAACCTCGGTCGGAAGAACAATCAGTTCTCCTCGCTCGATTTTCGTCTGTCGCGTCCATTCAGTTACAGCAGCGTGACCCTCGAACCGGCTCTCGACGTATTCAATGTCTTCAACAGCAAGAACCTGCATCGCCCGGAAGTGACCAACCTCATCTTCAACTTCGATGGAACCGTGCAAAGCGGTGCCGGCGATCCGCGTCAGATGCAGGTTGGCCTGCGATTGATCTGGTAGCCCTCACCCGCCGCTTCTCAGCGAGCGCCTTCTCCCCGCTTGCGGGGAGAAGGTGGCCGAAGGCCGGATGAGGGGTGGCCTACACCTTCTTCTTGATAGGCAGCTTGATGGAGGTCGGATCGGTGAAGATCCGTCCGCGGCCCTTCTGAATCGGCAGCTTGGTGTAGACCTGCGTCGACAGGATGGAGGCGTGGCCGAGGATTTCCTGGACTTCGCGGATGTCGGTGCCGCTCGAAACGAGCATGGCCGCCATGGTGTGGCGCAGCGCGTGCGGCGTGATGTGCCGCTTGATCTCGGCGAGGCGCACGTGTTTCTTGAAAATGTTCTCGATGGAATAAATGGTCAGGCGCGTTCCTGATCGGCCCACAAACAGCGCCGGCGTGTCGAGGGTGCGCTCGTTTCGCAGGTCGATATAAGTCTGCAGCGCGATGACGACGACGTCCGAAGTCAGCGCTACCGAGCGTCCGCGGGTGGCGCGGCCGGTGATCTGGATCTGTCGATTGTCGAGATTGACATCGGTGACGTTCAACGCAACCAGCTCGCCGATGCGAATGCCGGTCGAGAAGAGCAGCTCCAGGATCAGATTGTCGCGGATCGCGCAGAAGTAACGGTTGCGTCCACCCGGCGAGTGATCTCGCGACGACGCCAGCTCTGCGATCTGTTCCTTCGGAGCGGCCAGCAGCGATCGAACTTCGCGCGACGACAGCACGGTCGGAATCCGGTTCTCGACCGGGCGCTTGATCTTCAGCTTCCGCGCCGGCGATTCGCTCACCACGCCTTTCTCTTCCAGATAGCGGAAGAAAACTTTCAGCGCTGCCACTTTTCTGCGAATGGAAGTGTCGCGATACGGTCCGGTGCCCAGCTTCTCGAGGTATGCCTCGAGCTGTTCGGGCGTGATGTCAACCATGTCGGCGTCATTGACGTGCAAATTGAACTGACTCAAGTCGGATTGATAAGCACGCAGCGTACGATCGGAGAGATTCCGCACCGCCTGCCCATGTTGCAGGAAGTTAGCAATCGCCTGTTGAACGTTCATTGTCGTCACGCTTTCGGCTCTCTCAATTTTTTGGAGGGGACTGGTCGAAGTGTATTGGAGCGCCGTACTTTGTCAAGAATTATTTGGTCGTAGAATATGCTGTAAAAGCATGACACAATAAACGTTAGCAGATGCGCGGGCAGAGGCTCTTTGTGCGGCCGATCGAGCCCGGCGACGCCGATGCGGTCCGCAGCTTTCTGGAAGTCCACGCCAAGGGCGATGCCGTTCCGGCATGTGGACTGATCGGGAAACTTCTGGGCGAGCTGGTGGCGGTGATGATCATCGACCTGGCCGAGTCGAACGGCGTGCGCGTGGATGATTTGATCGTCGTCCCGGAGCTTCGTCGCAAGCGCATCGGGCGGGTGATGATGAACGAGCTGGAGGCGCTGGCGGCCAAGATGGAACGCGATTGGCTCATCGCTGATGGTGCAGGGAACGCGCGCGAATTTCTCCGCCGCGTCGGATTCACCGATGAGGGGTCACGCATGGTGAGAAGGGTCGCCCGATGAAGTTGTCGGGTTGTCAGGTTGTCGCGTTGTCGGCCTTGGTGGTCGCCTGCGGCCGAACGACTCCCCCACCCCCACCAACCGTCCCGCCCCCCGCCCCGGTCGTCGCGCCCGAGCCGCCTCCTCCGACACTCGATGAGGCGATCGCAGCGAAGGCCGCGGGAAAAGTCGAAGAGTACCTTCGCATCCTCCGCACGCTCACAAACTCCGCCGATGCGCAGACGAGACGTCGGGCCCTGGCGTTGCTGGCTGTGCAGGAAAACTCGGTACCTCTCTTCGAGCAGGCGGCCGATGCCTATCCGGAAGTCGCGCCGTGGCTGCGGTTGAAAGTCGTCGAATTGGAGCGCGATTCGGAGCACTTTGCTGAAGCGATCGCCGCGGCGAATCGCATCATTCAGGAGGCACCGGCCAGCTCCGCCGCGACGTTGGCGCGATTGCGCCTGCCAGGGCTCTACGCGCAGGCAAGTGACTTCGTGACGGCAGAGACCGCTGTGAAGGACCTCGCCAACGTCGCGATCGACGAGCTCACCGAAGCCGAATTCGTCAATACCGCTGCCGTGCTCGATAAAGCGGGACGCAATGACCTCGGTGCAGCGATCCGGCTGCGCCTCCTGACGCAATATCCGCAGGGCCGCTTCACAGAGCAGACCTACGCCGCCGCGCCGATCGACACCTTGAGCGTCGTCGATGCGCTGGCGCTGGCGCGAAAACTCGCGAGCCAGGACCACTACGATGAGGCGCTCGATTTGCTTCGTCGGATCGAAAAACGCGATCCGAAAGCGGTGACTTCGCGGGAGTACCAGTCATTCCGATTGCGCGCGCTATTCAACTCCCGTCATTACGACGATGTCGTAAAGGCCAAAAAGCTGAAGGATCCGGCGCTGATGCTGCTTCGCGCTCGCGCCGCCTGGCGAGCCGACGAACCGAAGATCTTTCTCTCCACGCTCAAACGCATCGAGCGTTTGTATCCCAGGAGTCCGCAGGCGGCCGAAGCGAAGCTGTTGCGCGCCAAGTACTACAGCGTCGACGAGCCGAAACTCGACCGTGCGATTACCAATCTCGAAAAGGGACTCAAAACCGCCGGCGCAGGTACCGAAGGTGAAAATCTCTGGACCCTCGGTTGGACCTATGTGCTGGCGAAGCGCTATGACGACGCGCTGCGCGTTTTCGATCGCTACGCCAGAGAATTTCCCGACGGCGACTACCTCAGCAACGCCCTCTTCTGGTCCGCGAAAATCCACGAATGGCGAGGGCAGCTCGAGCAGCGCGACGCCGCCTTCAACACGCTGCTCAACACCTACCCGTACAGCTACTACAGCGTCCGCGCTCGCGAGATCCTCGGAAAGCTGGTGATCGCGCCGCTGGAAATTGCGAATGGCAATCTTTTCCCGAACGTCGACGCCGACATTGCCACTGCCAACGAGCCACGCCTCGATTCGGTGAAAGAACTCACCTGGCTGGGATTGAACCGCGAAGCGACGGCCGAGATGAAAGCGATCGCGGCTGCGCACCCGGACAACGTCGGCATCGCATTCCGACTCGCCGACCTCTATGCCGCATCCGGTGAGCCCTTCAAGGCCATCCTTCTGTTGCAGCGTCAGTTCCGGCCTTTCATTCGCCACGGCGGAACTGGCGTGCCGCATCGTTTCTGGGAGATACTATTTCCACTCAAGTATTGGGAATCCATCCGCTCCGAGGCCCAGCGGCGGCAGATTGATCCGTACCTGATCGCGTCCATCATTCGGCAGGAAAGCGGATTCGAGCCTACCGTCGTCTCAAATGCCGGCGCGGTTGGTGTGATGCAGATCATGCCGCAGGAAGCAGAGCGAATCGCAAGTGCTGCCGGTATCCAGACGCCGAACCGGCAACAATTGTTCGATCCACAGACAAATATCGCCATCGGCGTCGCCGAATACGCCCAGAAGCTGGCAGTGATGCGGGGCACGGAGGTTCTCGCAATCGCGGCCTACAATGCAGGTGAGGACGCCGTTGGCAAATGGATTGCTCAAGCGCCACTCGATGACATCGACTTATTCATAGAATCGATTCCGTATAACGAGACGCGGCTCTACGTTAAGAGCGTTAGACGGAATCGCTTCGAGTACCGGCGGATATATGAGGGCGCCTCTAGTTCTTCGTAGTTGTCATTTTTTGGCATCGGCCATTTTTGTGGGGCTCCTCGGCGCCTCCGTCGAGGCGAGTACGACTCAACTTCTCCTCAGTCGGGACACGCGCCCCCAAGGCATGATCAATGGCGTCGTCGACCTCACCGTAAGCCCGGGGTTCGATGAGGCGCGTGTGACCGTGGTCGTCGACGGGCAGAAGCTCGCTGACGGCCTGCGATCGCCGTATCACGTAACCGTGGACTTCGGCCCGACGGTTGTCGAGCACAAGATCTCGGTGACCGCCTATGCCGGCGAGAAGAAGCGGGTGCAGTGGCACGATACGATCAATCAGGGCCATTTGCCTCTGACGGTCAAATTGAGTCCTGTCGACGTGGCCAATCGCGTCTTCGAAGCCTCGGTGACCTCTCCGCAAAACGACCCGGTGGAAAAAGTGGAGTTCTGGGATGGCGGCAAAGTCATCGCCACGCTCAAGGAAGCCCCCTATCGCTTCACGATTCCGGCGGAGAACTTCGGGCAGCAGTTCGCGCAGGTGACTGCCAGAACCAAATCGGGCGATGAAGCCGCCGACTTCTGGTCGGGCAGCGGCGACGTTCACGCGGAGTCGGTGGAAGTGCGGACCGTGCCGATCTTCGTCTCGGTCGTCGATCGCAATGGCGTGACGCATGACGACGTCGACCGCTCGCTCTTTCACATCATCGACAATGGCAGCGAAGGCAAGATCCTCGAGTTCGGCAAGGCTTTCGATCAGCCGATCTCGATCGCATTGATCGTCGACGCATCGGCGAGCATGACCTATTCGATGTCGGAGGCCACCAACGCCGCGTTGACATTCGTCCGCAAAACGCTGAAGCAAGGCGATCGTTGCGCCGTCTTCGCAGTCCGCGACGTTCCGCGGCGCGTAGTCCCCATCACCGCCGACCGCGCGTCGGTCGAGAAGGCACTCACTGGCATCAAGGCGGCCGGCCGGACCTCGCTATACGACGCGATCGGCAGCGCCATTCGCGAGCTGCGCGGTGAAAAAGTGCGCAAAGCGATCGTAATTCTCAGCGACGGCGGCGACACGTCGTCTGTGATGTCGTTCGAAGAGATCGACCGGCTCAGCAAAGAGGCCGGCGTTCCTCTCTACTTCATCGCGTACGACAGCGGAGCGCCGTCGGAGCCGCAGGAAGTCGATCGCATGAACTATCTCGCCGGCGAAACCGGGGGCTTCCTCGTGACGGCCTCGGCCGACAACCTGCAGGCGAAGTACGGCGACATCGAAAAGGACCTTCGCGCACAGTACGCGATCCTGTATCAGATCAGCGATCTCGCGAAGCACAACGAGTGGCGCCGCGTTCGCGTGGTGCTCAACTCGCCGAAGCTGACCGCGCGTACGATCCGCGGCTACTTTACGCCGTAACCCCTCACCCGGCCCTTCAGGCCGAGTTCCTTCGCCCCGCGAAGCGGGGAGAAGGTGCCGCGAAGCGGCGGATGAGGGGCGGTTACAATCCCACCGGTGACCCGCAATGACTCCCTCATCGCGCAACTGCGGCGCGAGCTGAAGTCTGTTCCTGCGTTTCAGCGCCTCCTCGAGTCGGCGCGCATCGACGTCACCGGGCTGGCGGTCGAAGCACGTGCGCTCACGATTGCAACCCTGCAGGAGTCGCGAGCGAGACGGATCGCGGTCATCGTTCCGGGCGATGCCGCCATCGACGATTTCGAAACGGCGCTCCGCCTTTTCCATCGTGATCCGGGCTGCGTTTCTGCCTATCCGAGTCCGTCGCTATCCCCATATCAGGAGCTTTCGCCGTCCCTCGGCGTCGTGCGCGAGGAGATTCAGGCTCTGGGCATGCTCGCCGCCGGCGAGCTGGACATTCTCATCGTTCCGGCGCGCGCGCTTTTCTCGCGAATGCCGCGGCCGGACGACTTCGCGGGCCGCACCATCGCGCTCTCGCAGGGAGCCGACATCGATGTGCGTGCGATCCTCGAGCGTCTCGTCGAAAACGGATTCGTGCGGACCGATCTGGTGGGCGAGGCGGGCGAACTCGCGTTTCGCGGCGGCATCCTCGACGTCTTCCCGCCCAACCGGGCAAAGCCGCTGCGCCTCGAGCTTTTCGGCGACACCATCGACTCGCTGCGGCAATTCGACGTCGAGACGCAGCGATCGGAAGAAGCCGTCGCGAACGCCACGATTCTGCCGATGACGCAATTCGCGATCTCGCGCGAGATGCGCAGCGCGCTGGCACGTCGCCTGTCGCTCGATTTCATGGAGCCGCTCTTCAAGCGTAACGTCGCCGAAAAAATCGATCGCCTCAACGAGCACGGAACGTTTCCCGGAATCGAGCACTTTGCGGCGGTGGCGACAGAGACGGTCAGCTTCTCCGACTATATCCGCGATTGGGAGGTGATCCTGGTCGAGCCCGATCAGATCACCACCAACGTCGCGAAGTTCGAAGCCCTCCTTCGCGCTGAATACGAGGGTGCAGCAGCAAAGGGACACGCCGTTTATCCACCCGAGAAAATCACCACGCCCGGGGTCGACGTCCTCAACTTTCTGGGCAGCGCGCGCCTTGCCATGAGCGAAATGCACATCGCAAGCAAGGAGTACGGCGAGGTGCGGCTGCACGCGCCGCAGCTCGATCGATACACGAACCGGCTGAGCGAATGGGCAGCCGACGTGAAGAAGGCCCGCCATCAGCGACAGATTCTCTTCACGGCGACCAAAGGCGGGCACGAAAAAGTCGAGCGTTTGCTGAAGGAATTCGAGATCAGCCTGGAGATCACGCCCGGCGCACTGCCCCGCGGCTTCCACTTCGAGGACATCCATCTCACTGCATATTCCGAGTGGGATCTCTTCGAGCCCCCGACATCGACGCGCATCGGCGGAAAGAAGCGCACTGCCGATGCATTCGCGACCGATCTGCGCGATCTCAAAGTCGGCGACTACATCGTCCACCTCGACCACGGCGTCGGGCGTTTCCACGGACTGCAGCGTATCCCCTTCGGCGAGACCGAGCGCGAAGTGATGGAGATCGAATACTCCGGCGGCGGCAAGCTGCTGATGCCGATGGAGAACCTCAATCTGATCCAGAAGTACTCGGGCGGGGGCGATGCGCAGCCCAAGCTCGACAAACTCGGCGGCACGGCCTGGGCGCGCACGAAAGCGTCGGTCAAGAAAGCGATGCGCGAGATGGCCGACGAGCTCCTCAAGCTCTACGCCACGCGACAGATGGTGCAAGGCCACGCCTTCAGCAAAGACTCGCCATGGCAATTCGAATTCGAGGAGGCCTTCGAATTCGAGGAGACCGAAGACCAGGCGGCGGCCATTGACGACCTGAAGTCGGACATGGAGTCGCGCAAGCCGATGGACCGCCTGCTGTGCGGCGATGTCGGATACGGAAAGACCGAGGTGGCGATGCGGGCTGCCTTCAAGGCGGTGATGGATGGCAAGCAGGTCGCGATGCTTGCACCCACCACCATTCTCGCCTATCAGCATTACCGCACGTTTCTGCGGCGGTTCGCGTCATTTCCCGTAACGATTGAATTGCTGACGCGCTACTACTCCCCCAAAGAGCAGAAGGAAATCGTCAGGAAACTCGAGAGCGGGGAGATCGACGTCGTCATCGGCACGCATCGCGTCCTCTCGAAGGACATCGCGTTCAAGGACATCGGCCTGCTTGTCATCGACGAAGAGCAGCGCTTCGGAGTCGGACAAAAAGAGCGACTCAAGCAGATGAAAAAGGCGATCGATGTGCTGTCGATGTCCGCCACTCCGATCCCGCGAACACTGAACATGTCGCTGATCGGGATCCGCGACATCTCGATCATCGAAACGCCGCCGAAAGACCGCCTCGCGATTCAAACCGCGGTCGTGCCGTTCAACGACGATTTCATCCGCGAGGCCATCGAATTCGAAGTCGGCCGCGGCGGCCAGATCTTTTTCGTGCACAACCGCGTCGAATCGATCTATGGCATGAAGGAGTACCTCGAAAGGGTCGTGCCCGGTCTGCGCGTCATCGTCGGACACGGGCAGATGGAAGAGCGCGAGCTCGAGCGCGCCATGCTGGCCTTCATCAATCGCGAATACGACCTTCTGCTCGCGACGACAATCATCGAAAACGGTATTGATATTCCTGCATGTAATACAATACTAATAAATCATTCTGAGCGCTTCGGGCTGTCGCAGCTCTATCAGCTACGCGGACGCGTTGGCCGCAGCGATCGCCTGGCGTTCTGCTATCTGCTCGTGCCCAGCGATCGCATTCTGACCAGCGACGCCCGCAAGCGTCTGGCCGCCATCCAGGAGTTCGCCGACCTGGGCGCGGGATTCCGCATCGCGGCCAGAGACCTCGAGATTCGCGGCGCCGGCAACATCCTCGGCGGCGAACAGTCGGGGCAGATCGCCGCGGTCGGATTCGAGATGTACACCAAGCTGCTCGAGGAAACGATTCGCGAGCTGAAGGGCGAGGTGGTCGAAGAGGAAGTCGAGACGTCCATGAACCTCGGCCTCGACATCTACATCCCCCATGACTACATCGGCGACCAGAACGTCCGCATGATGTTCTACAAGAAGATCGCCGCCGCCACCACCGACGAGCGCCTGGAAGCGATCGCGAGTGAGATGCGCGACCGCTTCGGCGCGCTGCCCGCGAATGTCGAGCATCTGTTGCGCTTTGTGCGCGTCAAGCGGTACGCCCAGCAGCTGGGCGTGCTGTCAATCGTGCGCGAAGGGGCGCGTGGCGTGATGAGGATGACGCCGCGCGCCAAGATCGATCCCAACAAGCTGCTGCAGCTCATCAACGACAACCCGCAAGTCAAATTCACGCCCAGCGGCGTGCTCTCCTTTCCGCTCAAGGCGCACGGCCCGCAAGTCATCGACGCCATCAACGAACTGCTCCAGACCATCGCGGCGTAGCGACGACCCCTCATCCGCCGCTCCGCGGGGCGAAGGACCGGTAGGCGAGACCGAAGGGCCGGGTGAGGGGTGTTGTAGCATCCCATCCGTGCGCCGTCGCCTCATTCTCGCGCTTTGCATCGCGATCGCGGCCTGCCATCGCAAACCGTCCATTCCTGCCGACGTCGTCGCACGCGTCGGCGACCGCATGATCACGCTGGCCGATTACAAACGATACCTCGAGCGCAACGCCGGCACGGATCTGTCGCAAGTCGGACCAGAAGTTTCGAGCGCGATGCTCGATCAGTTTGTGGAGGAGGTCATCCTTTCCGAGTACGCTGCCGCGCACGGCGTCGAGATTCCCGCCGAGCAGATCGCGGCCGCGGTGCGCAGCGACGCCGGAGCAACTGTCATCGAAAAGCGCGACGACATGCGGCGTCAAAAACTCATCGCCACGATTTCGTCGGACGTTCCGGGGCCATCCGACCTGGAAGTGCGTGCGTACTACGATCAACATCCCGCCGAATTTCGGATCGGCGAGGAAGTTCACATCCGGCAAATCCTCGTCCATGACGAGAAAGTGGCCAACGACATCGAGGAAAAGCTGAAAAAAGGTGGCTCCTTCGAAACGTTATCGACCCAGTACTCGCTCGCCCCGAACGCAAAGAAAGGGGGCGAGATCGGATTCGTCGGACGCGGGCAATTGCCGAAGATGTTCGAGGACGAAATCTTCGCCCTGAAACCCGGCGGCGTCAGCAACGTCATACGAACAGACTCGAGTTTTCACATCTTCAAAGTGGATGAGCGGCGCGCACCGGGCGTCGTGAACGTGCAGACCGCCGCGCCGGCCATCCGCGAAAAGTTGAAGGATGAAGACGTGAAGAACCGAATCGCTGAGCTGGTCAGTAAATCGCGCAAGGAGATGCAGATCGCGGTCCTGACCAAACGCCTTCCCTTCCGCTACTCGGGAGCGCTCCCGAAGTCGGAGAACGAATAAAGGTCGTCGGTAGTCGGTTGTCGGTTGTCGCATGAAAAAAGCACTTCTCGTCCTTGTAGTTGCCGCATTCGCGGCCGCAGCGACCGCGGCCGAGGTCGTCGAGGCCATCGTCATTCGCGTGGGGGATCGCGTCGTCACGCGCACGCAGTATGGGAAGCGTCTGCGCGACGGCCTGTCCGAGATCGAGCAGACCGCTCAGCCGGCCGAGGCCAACGCCAAGAAAGAGGATTTCAAGCGCAATCTCACCAACGACTTGATCTCCGAGCTGTTGATCAAGGACCGCGCCGACCGCCTCAATCTTTCCGTCTCCAGCGATGAGCTGAAAGACGCTGTCGGGCGTCTCAAACAGCAATACGGTCTCACGACCGATCAGCAATTCAACGAATCGCTGCAGAAATCGGGATTGACGCGCGCCGACATGGAAGCGCGGCTTCGCGACACTCTCCTGATGAACAAGGTCTTTGGCCGCGAGCTGCGCAGCCGGGAGGAAGCGACCGACAAGGAGCTGCGCGAGCGTTACGATCGGGAAAAAGAACGCTATCGACTTCCGGAGCGCGCGCGGCTTCGTGAGATCGTCATCCTCAAGCCCGACAATCCCACCGCGCTCGAACAGGCGCGTCAACACGTCCAGCAGATTGCCGAACAGGCCCGGGCGTCCGCCGACTTCGCATTGCTCGCCAAGACTGCATCGCAAGCTCCAACCAAAGACAAAGGCGGCGACCTCGGCGAAGTCGCACGCGGCGAGCTGCGGCCCGAGCTCGACAAGGCGGTGTTCAACAGCCCCGCCGGCGCGATCATCGGCCCGATCGATGCCAAGACGGCCTGGCACATTCTGAGAGTCGAGCAGCGACTGCCATCGGAAGTGCCGGCCTTCGAGTCGATCAAGGACAAGATCCGCAAAGACGCGAGCGACGATGCCTGGCAGCGCGACTACAAGGCCTACATCGATCGCTTGCGCAAGGACGCGTTCATCCAGATCAACGAAGCGAACGTTCCGACGGTCTAGTCATCCTGAGCCGCGAAGACGGCGAAGGATCTCGTCAACGAGACCCTTCCCCCGCTCCGGGGGGACGAGTTTCTACAAAGGGTAGAGCACTTTCGCGACCGAGGTATCCTCGGGTTGATGGAGGTTCTGACGGCCGCAGTAGACGCGATCCGCAAACAGAAGCCGCGCAAAATCGTCGTCCTGACCGGTGCCGGCGTCTCCGCCGACAGCGGAATCCCGACCTTTCGCGGCCAAGGCGGCTTGTGGCGGAACTACCGCGCCGAAGATCTCGCGACGCCGGAAGCGTTCGCCCGAAATCCGCTTCTGGTCTGGGAATGGTACGAATGGCGGCGCTCACTGGTGCGCGATGCCGAGCCGAACGCCGCCCATCGTGCAATCGCGTCGCTCGGTGATGCGCTTGTCGTGACGCAAAACGTTGACGGCCTGCATCAGCGCGCCGGATCGCAGAACGTCATTGAGCTGCACGGCAATCTCTTTCGCGCTCGCTGTTTCCGCGATGGCGCGCGTCGCGATGCGGTCGAAGCGTTCGCAGAGCTTCCTCCACATTGCGCATGCGGCGCGCTGTTGCGGCCGGACGTGGTGTGGTTCGGCGAGATGCTTCCTGAAGGCGCATTCGCGCGAGCCGGTCACGCAGTTCACGAGGCCGATCTTCTTCTCGTCATCGGCACTTCGGGCGTCGTCTTCCCGGCTGCCAGTCTCGTGTCACTTCATGACGGCTTGTCGATCGAGATCAATCCGCAGCTCAGCGCCCTCAGCTCCGCGTGCACCTTTGCGATCGCGGCAAAAGCGGCGGAAGCGACTCCCATCATCGTCGAGGCTATTTATGCAGGAACTGATCGCGGATCTACCACTTGACGACCGGCCGCGCGAAAAAATGCGGCGACATGGCGCGGAAGGCCTCTCCGACGCGGAGTTAATCGCCCTGCTTCTCGGCTCGGGAACTCGCGGCAAAAACGCGATCCAGCTCGCGCGGGAGCTTCTTCGCGGGGGGCTGGCTTCGCTCGGCAGCGTCAGCGCCGATTGCATGGCGCAAACGAACGGCGTCGGCTACGCAAAAGCGACGCGCATCGGCGCGGCATTCGAGATCGCGCGGCGACTGGCGTGCGGCGAGACCGCTGATGGTTTTCGATACGACGACGCCATCGTGGCACGAGCGCTCATCGCCCGCTATGCGCACGAGTCGCAGGAGCATCTCGGCGCCGTGCTCCTCGATTCGCGCCAACGCGTCCTCAAGCAATGCGAGATTTATGTCGGCACGGTGTCGCGCGCGCTCGTTTCGACCCGCGACGTCGTGCGGGTGGCGCTCGACGCGAACGCCGTCGGCATCGTGCTCTTTCACAATCATCCGTCCGGCGATCCGGCACCATCCGCCGAGGATCTGACCTTCACCAAGAGGATCCAGCAGTCGCTCTCCCTGGTCGAAATCGACCTCGTGGATCACTTGATCGTGGGAGCGCAACGGTACTGCTCGATGCGCACGAAAGGATTGCTGTAGGATTTCACGATCGTGCTCCTGCCCGTCAACTTCTATCGTGTCGACGACCAGGGACATCTCTACATCTCGCCCGCCATCCGAGAGTGGGCGCCGGTGGCCGACCTCGGCATCGACACGGTCATCGATCTGGATGCCGGTCTCGATGAGTGCATCCCCACCACGCCCGAAGGCTGCCTCTACATCTATTTTCCGATCTACGACGAGGACCTGCCGAGGCTGACCCGTCTCGAGGCAGTCGGCAATCTCGGCGCCCAGCTCATTCGCGACGGTCATCGCGTCCTGTCGCACTGCGGCATGGGGTTGAATCGTTCCGCCCTCGTCGCCGGCGTGATCCTCAACAAGCTCGGCCTGCCAGGAAAGGAAATCGTGGCGCGCATTCGCGAGCGGCGACCGGGCGCGCTCTTCAACGAGGTCTTCGCGAACTATCTCGAGTCGCTTTGAAAGCGACCAGGACGAAACCTGCCGAACGCGCTCTTGGCTGTGCAGGATCGGCGTTGGCGCTGCCGGCGCTGGCGCCCGTTGCCGCTGCAGCGGCAGGCCTGGCACGATGGTACGGGTCGGACAATTCGATGTCATCTGGACAAATGAGGAGGGGCGACTGTCCGCGGAAATTTCTGTAGAAGGTGAAGTCGACGCCGTATGCCGTGCGTTCGTCCAGGCTGTCGAGAACGAAGACCCGAAGGTCGAAGTGCACTGGATCTAGCGGGCGACGAGGGCCGGCTTTCGCGCGGTCGCTGCGCGTTCGGCATACACCGGCGTGAACCAGCCGTAACGATCGGGGATCTCACCGCCGATGTAGTCGAAGAATTCTTTCTGCAGCCGTTCGGTGACCGGGCCGCGCCGTCCGTTGCCGACCGGCACGCGGTCGATGCTGCGGACCGGCGTGACTTCGGCAGCCGTGCCGGTGAAGAAGACCTCGTCGGCAATGTAGAGCATCTCGCGCGGAATCAATCCCTCCACGACATCAAATCCGAGGTCTCGCGCGATGCGGATGAGGCACGATCGGGTGATGCCGGCGAGGATCGATGCTCCCAGCGGCGGCGTGAAAATGCGGCCATCGCGGACGATGAAAACGTTCTCGCCCGAGCCTTCGCTCACGTATCCGTTCACGTCGAGCGCAATGCCCTCGGCATAACCATCGATGGCCGCTTCCTGACGGATCAGAATCGAATTCATGTAGTTGCCGGTCGCCTTTGCGAGGGGCGGGAAGGTGTTCGGAGCCATGCGGCTCCACGAGGAGACACGGACGTCGACGCCGTGTTCCAGCGCCTCGGGACCGAGGTATTTGCCCCAGTGCCAGGCAGCGATGGCGATGTCGACCGGACATTTCGAAGGATCGACTCCCAACGAGCCGAACCCTCGATAGACCAGCGGACGGAGATAGCAATCGTCGAATTCATTCGCCGCGACAGTATCGACACAAGCGCGTTTGAATTCGTCCATGGAGATGGGAACCTCCACGCGGTAGATGCGGCAACTGTCGTAGAGGCGGCGCGTGTGGGCGTCAAGTCGAAAGATCGCCGGGCCCTGATTCTTTGTGTCGTAGCAGCGGATTCCTTCGAAGAGTCCGGAACCGTAGTGGATGGCGTGAGTCATGACGTGGATCTTCGCGTCGGCGAAATCCACGAGCCGTCCGTTCATCCAGATCTTTTTGACTTCTTCGAACGGCATCAGATGGCCTCCTGGTTCGGTGTGCGCATGCGGTTTTCAGGCATCGTCGAGCCGGAGCTGAGGATGCTCGGAGTATAGCAGGCCGCTGATTAATCGAGTCAATGCTATAAACCTGCCATTGCGGTTACAGAATAAGACCGTCGTGATCACGGGTGCATCGTCGGGTATCGGGCGAGCGGCGGCCCTCGAATTTGCGCGGCGCGGCGCCAATTTGTTCCTCGGTGCACGCCGCGGTGAGCTCCTCGATGCAGTCACGCGGCTGTGTCGCGACCACGGCGTACAGTGCACAGCAGTCGTTGCAGATGTCACCAAACGCGAAGACTGCCAACGGTTGATCGACACCGCCGGCAGGATCGACGTCCTGGTCAACAATGCCGGCTTTGCCATTTTCGAATCCATCGAGAAAGCCTCACCCGACGATATGGAACACATGATGGAAACAAATTACTTCGGCACGGTCTGGTGTACACAAGCCGCTTTACCGGGCATGCTGGCTCGCGGCGAAGGCGTGATCGTGAACGTCTCCTCAATCGCCGGACTGATGGGATATGCCCGGATGGGCGGATATTGTGCAACGAAGTTCGCAGTAGTGGGATTTACGGAAGCGTTGCGCGATGAAGTGATCGGACGCGGTGTGCGCATCTCGCTGATTTGTCCGGGCACGGTCGACACCGAATTCTTCGTCAAGGCCGAGCGTGGCAAAATGCCCGGCGCGTCGCGATTGATCATGGCCATCAAGCCCGAGCGCGTCGCAAGAGCGATCTGCGATTCGGCACAGGGTGGAAAATATCGCCGCATCCTGCCGTTTTCGGCGACGCTGTTCATGCGCTTGAAGGAATTTGCACCGCGGATCGCTCACGCGATCTTCCGACGCATGTCGGCGCTGGTGGAGAAGGAATGAAACGTTTTACGCCGGTCACGACCGGATTGCTCGTCATCATCGGAATCGTCTTCGGATTCGAAGTTGTCACCCAGGCCTTTGCCAGCGACACCGAAATGATCCGCCTGGGCGCGATCGTTCCGGGGTTGCTCGAGCGCGGTGAATACTGGCGACTGGTGGCCGCCATGTTTCTGCATGGCGGGTGGCTGCACTGGTTTCTCAACTCATGGGCGCTGTATCAGCTCGGAACGCTGTATGAAACGCTTTTCGGCTCGTGGCGCTTCGGGTTGGTCTACTTCGCGACCGGCATCATGGCGTCGCTGGCGAGCTCGATCCACATGAAGTCGGGGGCGGCGGTCGGCGCGAGCGGCGCCATCTTCGGCGTACTGGGAGCCTTCATCTTTTCCATCCGGCGTTCGCCGCAATACCGGCATCAGCCCTGGACGAAAAGCTTGATCAGTCAACTAGTTTTCTGGATCGTGGTCAACATCGCGATCGGATTCAGCTTCCCGTTCATCGACAATACCGCCCACATCGCCGGTCTGGTCACCGGATTGATCCTCGGCTTCCTCCCCCACCGCGTCCCCCCACCCCCTCCCGGCGAGATGGTCATCGACCTCCCATCAGCTCCGCCGCAGAATGAGCCGCAAATCCTGCGGCGCAAAGATCCGCTCGTTGATGACCTCGATGGCCCGTCGCACTGAGGGCGGATCATCCTCGGCCATCGCGATCGCGTTTCCCTCCGGCAGCGGATGAATGGCGCGGACTTCGTCGATCGAGAAACCGTGTTCGCGCGCCAGGGTGGTGAGGGCGGCCGGGTGGCGGGGAGCGATGTGGGTCGGATCGCGCCAAAAATCAGAGGCGCTCACCGCGATCGATTCGGCATTCGGCGTCTCGATCATGAGCAGGCCGCCGGCGCGTAAAACGCGCGCACTCTGCGCGAACAACGCGAACAGATGCTCGACCGGCAGATGCTCGACCACGTGCATCGCGATCACGCTGCCGATCGATCCGTGTTTGATCCCTTCGAAACACTGCGGAATGCCGGACAGCGTTACGTTCAGTCCGCGCTGCTGCAGATCGGCGATCGATCGCTCGTTGACGTCGAAACCGCGGGCGTCGATGCCGGCTTTTTTGCAGGCATCGAGAAACTCGCCCCGTCCGCACCCGATGTCGAGTACCGGCTGCTGTTCTTTGGCGCGCTCGACGTAATCGTCGACATCGACGTTTCCGCGGAGTGCGTCTTCGAGTCGGCGGTAGACGAAATCGGTTGTCCGGTTGTCCGGTTGTCCGGTTGTCAGTACCGGCGTGGTGATGTCGCGCAACCTGGCGGCTACTGTTTCGATTTTCTGGTCCAGCGCCGCGATCAATGCGTCGTTGCGCTTCACGGCCACCGGGATGAGATCGCGAAGGCGGGTCAGCTCGGTTGCCATGGCCTCATCCGCATTTCGCGCGTCGACCTGGATGGCCGAGAGGTCCGTTTTCAGATCCTGGCGCGCTTTGGCGACGTCGCTGCGGACATCGTTGAGAAGATCGAGAAGCGTGACGTTGAAATTTTTCTGACGTTCGGTGTCCGGCTCGACGGCACGACGAAAAATCCGCCGCAGCAAGCGGAGAAAACATTCCGACCCCGACGGCCGCGGCCGATATCGTGCGTCGGACTCCCACACCTCGCGCCACGCTTCGGCGCCCGCAGGTGGGGAGTCGACGAAACGATCGTTCACTTCTGCGGAGCCTGCGCTTGTTCTGCCGGCGGCTCTTCGAATTTCTCGATGCCGATCGGAATGACCTCGACCTGGATCTGCGTCGACACATCGCGATGCAAACGCACCTCGACATCGTGGGTGCCCAGGGATTTGATGGGATGCCCGAGCTCGATGCGGCGCTTGTCGACTTCCAGGCCCTTGGCAGTCAGCGCATCCGCGATTTCATTTGCGGTCACCGATCCGAACAGCTGGCCGTTCTCGCCGACGCGTTTCTGCACCACGACTTTGATGCCTTTGACGGATTCGGCCGCTTTGGCTGCCTGCTCCTTCTCTTTCTGCGCAAGCAGCGCCCATTTCTTGCGCTCCTGGTCGATCGACTTCAAGTTGCCGGGCGTGGCCTCGCGCGCCAGGTTCTTCGGAAGCAGGTAGTTGCGGGCGTAACCGTCCTTGACGTTGACGACATCGCCCCGCGTTCCGAGTCCGCGGATTTCGTCAATCAAAATGACTTTCATCAGAGTGATCCTTTCGGTTGAACTTTCGAAAATCGAAAAAGGAGTCGAAAAGGCCCGCGATGCTGAGAACCAGCGGGCCGATTCCGGTGATGGTGAGAACGCCTAACAGCAGGTAGGCGAAAAAGACGCCCGAGAAGCCGGCGCCCGCGGCAGCCAGAAACGAGCGAAAGATCGCCAGCCCCTGAAGGAGATAAAGGAACGCGACGACCGCCAGCAGGTTCGCTCCCACGCGTTGCGTCATGCCCGTCGCCAGCGGCGTGAGTCCCGCGATGACAAACGCGAAGAGGAGCCACTCCGGCAACGACAGGTTGCGGAAAAGATACGGCGACGCGGTGACCCCCTGGCGGCGCTCGAGGATGGCGCGCCACGAGCGCAAGCGTCCGAACAGCACCAGGCTGAGGACGAAAACGATCATGGCCACGATCAGAAAAACTGCCGGCAAACAGAAAATGCGGACCTCTGACCAGCGATGAAATCCGCTCATGAAATCGGCGGGAACGCCTTTGCTCTGGAGAAAAGCGGCGGCGTCGGCCGTATCGGCGCGCGTTTCGATCACCTGCTGGTTGAAGGGAGAAAATCCGGCCACGGCCCGCATCGAAATCTCCGTCGCGGCCAGCCCGAATGCGCTCAGAACAATCGCCGCCAGCAGAATGCGCCCGAACGATTCCGCGCGCTCGACCAACGGCGCGACGGCCATCGCCGGCAGCGCCACCGCCAGAACCAGACCCACCAGATACGCCAGCCCCGTGCTGGCGTCGGTCTGCGTCACCTGCGGTGTGTTTGCACCCGCGACAGCAACGAATCCCGCCAGCGCGGTGCCGATGAACAGCGATACCCACGTGATCCGCCTGCCGTTGCGAACAATGCAGTGGAACAGTGCCGCCGGTAGAAACACGAAAAGCGGAGACACCAGCATCACCGCGATGAGGATCGCGTAACCCGCTACGTAGCGGACCGACTTTCCCAATGTCCGTTCGGGAATCGCGGCGGTCTCAGTCATCCAATCAATCCGTTGCGAAGGGCAGAAGAGCGGCAATGCGTGCCCGCTTGATGGCATTCTGCAGCTTGCGCTGATGCAGCGCGCACGTTCCGGAGATGCGGCGCGGCAGAATCTTTCCGCGCTCCGGGATGAATTGCTGCAGCGTCTTCACATCCTTGAAATCGATGTACTCGATTTTTTCGACACAGAACTTGCAGACGCGCTTGCGGCGGTAGAAGAACTTTTTCTTTCCACCCTGCTGTCCTCCCGGACCACCCTGCTGGCCGCGGCCCTCGCCGGGACCGCTGCGTCTCATCTGAGTTGCCATCGTCATTCTCCTTCCACGCGGGTGGGTTCAGTCTCAGGAACCTGCGGTTCGGCACCTGCCGGAAAAGCCGGCGCCGGACGGACGCGCTCTTTCTTGGGATTGCGCTTGGCGAGCTTCTCGGCCCGTTTGTGATCGGGATCCGTGCGCACGATCATGTGGCGCAGGATACGATCGGAGTTCCGCATCCGGCGGTCCAGCTCGGAGAGCGACGCGTCGCTGTCGAACACGAAAAGGTGGTAGTTGCCCTCGGTGAACTTGTGGATGGGATATGCCAATCGGCGTCGCCCCCACGCTTCCTCGTTGGTGAGCTTTGCGCCGGTGCTTTCGGCGACGCGCTTGAAGTCGGTGATCAGCGACGCCGTCTCTTCCTCCGGTACCTGCGGAGAAAGAATGAACAGGACTTCGTAAGTCCTCATAGATCCTCCTTCTGGCCTAGCGGGATCCCACTACGCGGGATCCAAGGAGCTGGCAAGTTGTAGGGGGGATAATAGTTGAGGTCCCGGGATTATTTCATTCAGCGTCCTGTTTGCGGTCCTCCTCCACATACGGCGCGAATGGCGAATACAGAGACTTAAGGTATTCGAGAATGACGTCATAACGATCGGACGGTCGGCGCCCACCAATGGTCGGAGTCTATATGCTCGTATCGGTCGCGGCGTATCACCACAGCAAGTGTTTCGGACCGCGCCTTACCGAACAGATTCCGCGCCCGGCCAGTGTGATAAGCGGAAGTTACAACGATGATCCGCTTGAGCTTGTGTTCGTGCGCGCAATCAGTCACAAAGGCAACTTCACGGCGCGTCGTATCCTCGGTTCGAGAAGCGGCCTCGATCGAGATCGGAGGAACGGACATCTGACGCAGAACCGATTCCTGGATTTCCACCCACCGTGGCACAGCGACACGGAGACGCTGAAGAAGGATTCGAGGCGCCCAACCCTCTCGAAAGAGCGTCCCGGCTTCGAGGGTTCTTTCTAGCTTGAACGAACCAAGAACGACGATCAGGTCTGCGTGAGAGATTGAATCGACATGAATGAGTCGCCGAGCGGCATAGGGCATCGCAAGACGCCCGGCGGCGAAGGCGCAAATGATCAAAACACTGCGGCCACCATCTGACCGCGGTCCGCTTTGTAGTCATTGATGCAGTTTATTGGAGCCGTTGACCGGACTTGAACCGGTGACCTGCTGATTACGAATCAGCTGCTCTACCAACTGAGCTACAACGGCCGGTGGGCAGGATTTCTGGGAACAATGCGGCGCGCGATTGTATTCACCCCTCCGCACCCTGTCGAGTAAACTCGCCCGGGCGCCCTTAGCTCAATTGGACAGAGCAGCAGACTTCGGATCTGCTGGTTGGGGGTTCGAGTCCCTCAGGGCGCACCACCTTCAGCATGCGGCAAATGGCGCGGGGCGAGCGGGCGACTGTGGTCGGCATTGCCGTCCTGTCACTCATCGTTCGCGCCCTGGCGTACTTCCGCTACCGGTTCGACTCCGATGAGCCCCAGCATCTCCACGTGGCGTGGGGGTGGACGGCCGGACTCCTCCAATATCGCGACCTGTTCGATAACCATGCGCCGCTCTTTCACATGCTCACTGCGCCGATCCTCAGGCTCGTCGGCGAGCGCGCCGATGTCCTTCTGTACATGCGCGCGCCGATCGTGCTTCTCTTCGCCGTAGTTCTGGCCTGCACCTACATCCTGGGCGGTCGTCTGTACTCGAACACTGTGGGCATCTGGGCGGTTATCCTGCTCTCGCTCTTTCCAGTTTTCTTTCTGAAGTCACTCGAGTATCGAACGGACAATCTCTGGGTGGCGTTGTGGTGCGTGTCGCTGGTGGTGCTGACAGGCGGGCAACTCACGAACGGGCGCATGTTCATCTTCGGCCTGCTCCTCGGCGCGGCTGCCGCGACTTCGATGAAAACCTCGCTGCTGATCATCACGCTCGCGATGTCCGCGCTGGTCGCCTGGCTTTTTGGGCACGAAGAACGAAATCTGCGCATCGTTGTGCCGGCGGTTCTCGGAATCTTGATCGTTCCCGCGATCGTGGCCGGCTATTTCGCGGCACGCGGGGCGTGGCGAAATCTTCTCTACTCCGTGATCGAGTTCAACGCCCAGATCGCCTCGAGCACGCCCGCGCGCGATCTCTGGATCAAACGCGCGACGTTTGTTCCGGTCGTGCTGCTGATCCTGTGGATCGCGTGGCGAAAGCGGCCGCCGGCGCAGCACGATCCGATCGTCGGCTGGAGATTTTTTTTCGCGTTCGCGACGGCGTTCTTCAGCGTGGCACTCCTCAGCTTCTGGATTCTGATTTCTCCGCGTGATTACCTGGTGGTGCTGCCGCTCCTCGCGATTTTTTTCGCAGCGGCCATCGATCGTCTCGACATCCGCCTCCCGCTGTACATCGCGACCAGCTTCATCTTCGTCGGCGCGATCTGGTACTACACGCACGGGTTCGAGGATGGCACCACCGAGCACATCACGATGATGGGTCAGGTGCTCGGGCTGACGCGACCCGGCGAACCGCTGCTCGATCTCAAGGGCGAAACGATCTATCGGCAGCGGCCCTACTACTACATCTTCGAATTCATTACCCGCCGGCTGATGTACCGAGGTGTGATCACCGACACGATTCCGGAGGACGTCGTGCGCACGCAATGTCACGTCGCGCAGGCCGACGGAGTCTTCTTTGCACCACGCGGCCGCGCCTTTCTGCGTGAGAATTTTCTGGACGTAGGTCGCCTGCGTGCAGCCGGGCAGTGGATTCAGGACGATGGATCGTTTACAATTGCCGTCCCTGGGTCATATGTTATTTTGATTTCAGCCGGCGAAGCCACCGGTGCCCTTGATGGCTCGCCGTACCGCGGCCAGCGTATGCTGGCTACCGGCCGTCACACCTTTGTGACATCCGGAGTAAAGGAGCTTCTGGCGTGTTTATGGGCACCGGCATTCATTCGAGGCTATTCGCCGTTCCACCTACGCGATCGTGAATTCCCTGGCTCTCCCGTTTTCGACTCGGCGCACTCTGATCCTGGCGCCCCATCCGGACGACGACGTCATCGCCGCTGGGGGCCTGATGCAGCGCGTCCAGGAAAGGGGCGGTGAAATCGCGGTGGTCTTCGTCACGGACGGTGAGAACAATCCATGGCCGCAGCGCTTCCTTCACAAAAAGCTTTTCTTGACGGATGGCGATCGCTCCGCGTGGGGCGCAATGCGCCGCCGCGAAGCGCTGTGCTCGCTCGAGCGCCTGGGAGTCCCGGCGCAATCCGCAAGATTTCTCTCTTTCCCCGATCAAGGCATCGCAAGGCTTGCGCGCCACGGGGAAAATATATTACGAGAAATAGTGATTAAAATAGTTGATGATTTTAAGCCGACGGCGATCATCAGCCCCTCATCCTTCGATCAGCATTCTGATCACCGCGCGATCGCTTACTGCATCCATAAAGCCGCTCCCGACGCCAACATCGCGACCTATGTCATTCACGGAAAAGCTCCCGCCCAACGCGAGCTGAGCAGAATCGAGTTGTCGGCGCGCGAGCAGAAACGAAAACTCGACGCGGTCAAATGCCACCAGTCGCAGCTCGCGCTCAGCCGCGCGCGGTTCCTCTCCTACGCATGCCGGGGAGAAGCGTTCTACAAGGCGGAATTCGATGTCGTGCGTGTCGAGTCCGCGATGCGCGAGCGCTTCATCGCTTTCCAGCACGCCGTGCGGGTGTGCTTCGGCGCGTATCCCTCCATCGAGGACTCAGGTGTAAAGCCCGCCGCTGACGTTCAAGACAGCGCCGGTGATGTAGCCGGCCTGCTCTGAGGCCAGGAAGACGGTGGCGTAAGCGACATCGTCTGGGACGCCGAGGCGTTTGAGCGCGATGCGTCCTTCGAGGGTTTTGCGCGCTTCGTCCACCAGCGAGACCGTCATCGATGTTTGTATGAATCCCGGCGCGATGGCGTTGACGGTCACGTTGCGCGATCCGATCTCCAGCGCCAGCGCTTTCGTGAAGCCGATGATTCCGGCCTTCGATGCGGCGTAATTCGTCTGCCCGGGATTGCCCATCAGCCCGACCACCGATGCGATGTTGATGATGCGACCCCATCGAGCACGAATCATCTTCTTCACGACTTCCTGTGAGATGTGGAAGGCTGAATCGAGATTCGTTCGCAAAACGGACGTCCAGGCCTCGGGCTTCATCCGCAGAAAAAGATCGTCCGCGGTCACCCCGGCGTTGTTGACGAGGATGTCGATCGACTGCTGTTCCAGCAGCGCCTTCACGCGATCGCGAACGTCATCACTGGTGATGTCGAGTTGCACGCCGGTGGCGCGATGACCAGCCTTCGTCAATTCGGCGGCGATTTCTTCGACACGCTGAACGCTCCGCGCCGCGCACAAGACGTGCGCACCGCACTCCGCAAGCCGGCGCGCGATGGCCTCACCGATTCCGCGCGACGCGCCGGTCACCAGCGCTGTCTTGCCGCTCAGATCGATCCTCATGGCGTCATCTTCTCCACGAATGCCTCGATCGACGGAACGTCGGACACATTGATCAGCTCCACCGACGGGTCGATGCGCTTGATCAAGCCGGTGAGCACGTTTCCCGGTCCGATTTCGACAAATTTTCGGACGCCCATCGCGATCATCCTTTGCACCGACTCGACCCATCGCACCGGCGAGACGACCTGGCGCAGAAGCGCGTTCCGCATGGCGGTGGCCGTTCCGATCGGCGATGCGTCGACATTGGAGACCAGCGCGATCCACAGATCCTTGAAGGGCGCCGCCTCCAGAACCGGATGGAGCTTCTCCTCGGCCGGTTTCATCAGCGCGCAATGGAATGGCGCCGACACCGGAAGCAGCAGCGCGCGACGAATGCCTTTCTTCTTCGCGATCTCGATGGCGCGATCGACGCCTGCTTTCGTTCCGGCGATGACGATCTGTCCGGGCGCGTTGATGTTGGCGACGGAAACGACATCGCCCTCTGCCGCCTGGCCACAGATTTCGTGAGCTTGCTCGACGCTGGCACCGATCAATGCCGCCATGGCACCGCTGCCCACCGGCACGGCTTCCTGCATGAATTTCCCACGCGCGCGGACGATCTTCGCGCCTTCGGCGGGCGTCAGTCCGCCATCGCTCACGATGGCGCTGTATTCGCCAAGCGAGTGACCGGCCACCAGGTCGCGTCGCGTGGCACCGCGCTCTTCCAGCACGGCGTGAATGGCCGAAGAAACAGCCAGGATCGCCGGCTGCGTGTTCTCCGTCAGCTTGAGCTGATCTTCCGGTCCGTCGAAGCACAGCGCTGAGATCGAAAACGACAACGCGCGATCGATGCCATCGAAAACCTTGCGCGCGGCGGGGTACTTCGCCGCCACATCGCGCCCCATGCCGGCGTACTGGCTCCCCTGCCCCGGGAAAACAAATGCCGTGTTGTGTTCCACGCGGAGTGCGAATACTAACCTCGGATCGCGGGAGGCGTCCAAGAAGACATGAGACAGCTACCGGCGCTACTCCTTCTCGTCACCGCCACACTCCCCATCGGCGCGAAGTGGAAAGTCAAAGAAAAGCGCTTCGATCCCGTCCCTGTCACGAATGTGCAGCGGATCGCCGGGCGCTATGTGGGCATCGATCCCGATTTCGTGCTCGACCTCAAAATCTCCGACCAAGGCGTCATCACCGGCACGATGCGCAACTTTGGTCAGACTTCGACCTTGCGATCGATTCGCGTGGACGGTTCCGAGCTCACGGCCATGGTCGACTCGCGTCCGCTGCATGCGACTTTCGTGAATCGTATCCGGAACGGCCAGCGCGCATTCGGCCTGCTGGTGCACGACGCCGACGCGCAGATCGACGACGTTACCTTGTCGCAGATTTTCTGTCGGCGCGAGTAGAATCGCGGCATGCCCGCCGATGCGCTCGCGAAACTGATTGGCATCCTCCAACATGCGTACTCAGGCGAGCTGGCTGCCGGCTACGCTTATCGCGGACACTGGCACAGCCTTCGAGATCCAAAAGAGCGGGAGCGGATACGGACGATCGAAGAAGAGGAATGGCACCACCGCAAGCTGGTGGGCGAGATGCTTCGCCGGCTGGGTTCCGGTCCGAACCCGAGACGTGAAGTCATCTTCTGGATCATCGGCCGAGCGGTGGCCATCTTCTGCCATGTCGGCGGATGGTTCTTCCCGATGTACGGCGCGGGGGCACTGGAGCGGAAAAACATCGTCGAATATGAGGACGCTGCTGCTTGGGCACTCGAATCCAGTCATGAAGAGCTGATCGATTGTCTGTTGACGATGGCTGAAGTCGAGTGGGAGCACGAATACTTCTTCCGCCACCAGGTCCTCGGCCACCCATTCCTTCGGATTTTCAGGTTGTGGGACGCGGCGCCGGCGAAGGAAACGATCCGCGCGAAGTACGACCTGAAGCGCGCAGCTACTGCGTAGCGAAGCGGGCGGTGTCGATGATCATGTCGACAACGCTCTTGAATCGGTCGTTGTCGTCACTCTCGATGACGAGCGAATGCCCATGGCGATCGTTCACCACGGCACCTTCCCAGAAGATCGTGACCGTGGATCCATCCTTCGCTTGGTCGTGTCCCCACGAAGTACCTCGAACCCCCTGACAACATGCGGTTTTGAACTGCGTTGCCGGCTCGATTCCCTGACGCACGAAGATCCCCCAGTCCGTCGGCTGCAAGTCATTTAAATTTGATGGTCTTTCATCGGTGGCAAGATCTCCGACGCGAACGAAGAACGCGTCCTTTGCCGCCTGCACAAAGGTTTTGTTCCACCTCACGACGCGAACTGGATAGGCGGCCAGGACGAACGGACTCTTCCGCCGCTCCGTCGCCCACCCGGGAGGTCGCAAGCCAACCGCGCACTTCGCGAGCCCGCGACTGTAACGGGCAGGATCGCGGACCGCGGCGTCCGGGTTCTCGATAGCCGTCCAAGTCTTCGGATATTCGAACGAGAAGCCGCATGAAGTATTGACGTGCGTTGTGGCGGGAATCGACACAGCAAGCAGCAACAGCGCGAACATACTTACTGGGTAGCGAGCACTCTGCTGTCGTGCTCGCGCGCGTGCAGGTCGGTGATCTTGGTCTGAATCTTTTCGTCGATGCGGTTCAAGGCGAAGCCGCGCGCGATGCGGATGGCGTTCTTGATGGCCTTGGCGTTCGAGCGGCCGTGGCAAACGATGCAGCCACCCTTCACGCCTAACAGCGGCGCTCCTCCGTACTCGGAGTAATCCATCCGTTTCTTGAGACCGTCGAAAGCGCCCTTCGCGAGAAGGCCGCCGACTTTTCGAGGAAGCGATCGCGTCATCTCGACCTTCAGCAAACTGCCCACCATCTCGCCGAGGGCCTCGGACGCTTTCAAGACAACGTTCCCGATGAAGCCGTCGCAGACGACGACATCAACATTACCGTTGTAGATCTCGCTCCCCTCGGCATTCCCGACGAAGTTCAGTCCGGTCTCTTTGAGAACGCGGAACGTTTCCTTGGTCAGCTCGTTGCCTTTGCCTTCCTCTTCGCCGATGGAGAGGAGTCCCACCCGCGGCGCTTCGATGCCGAACACCATCTGGGCGTAGAAGTGGCCCATGACCGCGAATTCGCGCAGGTGATTCGGCTTGGCGTCGACGTTGGCGCCGACATCGAGCAGCAGGGTGTGGTCGTTGGCATTGGGAAGGATCGCGGCCAGTGCGGGACGGCTGACTCCTTCGATCATTCCCATCACCGCGCGGGCGGAGGTCCAGGTCGCGCCGGTGTTGCCGGCGGAGACAAAAGCATCCGCGCGTCCTTCGGCAACCAGGTTCGCGCAGACGCGTACCGACGAATTGCGCTTCCGCCGCAGCGGCGCGAGCGCCGTGTCGTCCATCTCGACCACTTCGCGCGCGTCAACGACCTCGATGTTGTGGAGAGACTCGGCCTCGGCCAGCTCTTTGCGGACGACTTCTTCCTGTCCCACCAGGATGACTTCGACCGGGTACTCGCTCACCGCGAGCAGCGCGCCCTTCACGATTTCGCGGGGCGCATGATCGCCGCCCATGGCATCGAGCGCGATCCGGACCCGGTCGTCACTACTCAGAGAACGTCCTTCACCGCGATGACTTCGCGTCCTTTGTAGTAACCGCACTTGGGACAGACGCGGTGCGGCATCTTCGGTTCATGGCACTGCGGGCAAACCGACATCGACTTCTGCTCGAGGAAGTCGTGGGCGCGCCGCGAACGCGTTCTCGCTTTGCTGTGACGGCGTTTTGGGTTGGGCATTTCGTCTCCTGTCTAACTTTCTCTTTTCTTGATCACCTGACGAATCTCTCGCAGCGCTCCCGACCGATCGTCCACTGCCGACTCCTCACACGCGCATACCTCACGGTTCCGATTGGTCCCGCACGCGGGACACAAGCCCAGACAATCTTCCCTGCACAACGGTTTCATCGGAATCGAGAGCTGGATTTGCTCGAACGCCAGGTCGCGCAGCGGAATCTGACGTCCGGTGTAAAACTCCACATCGAGCTCGTCAGGCGCGATCTCGATCTCATGGTCTTCCCGCTGAGGGACCCCAGGCCGTGGCTGGAATCTTAAGTGAAAGGTCGAAGAGCTGGCAAACGGATACGGTTCGAGACAGCGCGCGCAAGTTAGATCCGCCGTGAAGCTTGCCGAGCCTTCGATCAGATACTCTCCTGGCCGCGATCCTTTCTGTACGGACGCTTTGATGGCAACCGGCCCGACTCCGGCAATCTCATCCCGTTGAAGCTCCGAGGCCGACACGGAAATCGTCCGGCTGTACGACTGTGGGCCGTCTTTGTCGATCTCGTCAAAATTGATGAAGTCGCGCGGATCAGACATGACAGATTTCGCGAGTAACGCCCGCCCCCCTGATTCTATTTCGAGCTGATCCTTACCTGGAGCGTTTCGCGTTGAGAATCGACAGAATCAGCCGCTTCAATGGTTTTCGCCTGCTCGAGCTCGCCCAGCCACCCGGCGAGATCACGCGCGGAACGATAAAGCCGCGGCGCGGCAATCCGCAACCCGATGTTCTGCTGCAGATTGTTCAAGATCGGCACCAGCCTGGGCGCGTCGATCCGCGCCGCCCACTGATCCGCGGCCGGGGCAGGGTCGAATGCATCCCTTTGGTACTGCTCGATGCTGTCGTCGAACGACAGCGCGATCGTGTCGCGGATCTCGGCCATCCGCACACGAATCCCAATCGCCTCGGCCTGGCGAAAGGAGTCGACGATCGCGCGCCGCTGCGGATCATTCGGCAAAACGATCACGCCCAGCGGTCGCGGGAGAAGCTTCCGCGTATCGACGTCGTAAACGCACAGCGTGCCGCCCCGATCGAAGAGCGCGGAAACCTTCGCTCCGAACAGGCGGTTGAGATCCGCGATGATGCGCGGGGGTTCGGTGAAGGCGGCCGAAAGGATGGCGCCGCGGGGGAAGGAATGTGGGACGGCCCCGCTCGGCGGGGCCGCTGGTCGGGCTGAAGCCCGACCTACACTTGTTAGATCGATATCAGTCGGCGTGATAACAACCGCCGTCACCGCCGGTCGTCCGATGGGCGGATACGCGCCCCGCGCTGATTCGCGTTGGACGACCAGCGCATCGCCGGCGGGCAAGTGTGAAGCGAGATCGCCGATTGCAGAGACGGTCGCCGAGTCGAGCGACGGCTCGCCGGTCCCATTGATGAAGACGTGGCTGCCGAGGCTGCGAATCAGAAATGCGCGAACGAGATCGGCGTGCACCAGATAGTGAATTTGATCTCCACTTTTCCAAGCCACTAATGACGCGTTGCCGAACATCCACGCGCGCGGCAGATCGCGCACTGTCGCCATCTTCGCGCGCGTGACGGGATTGATGCGGAGCTTCGCGTCGAAGGCCGCCGCTTTCGGCACGATCACGAATGCCTCGGCCGAGGCCGGGACTTGCGCGATCAACGCGCGGACGTCCGTGCTTTCGCTCGGCACGGTGAGCAGAAGAGCTGCGCCGATCGCAATGACGATCACGACCAGAACGCCGAGGAAGATGAGGATCTTACGCACCTGCTACCATCCGTCTCCGTGCTCGGGTCCATCGTTCACACTTTGAGCCATGCGCTGGCCGATCGCGTGAAGCGCGCCTTCCGGCGTGCGACCCGATCGGAATCGCGGCTGCGCCTCGGCGTGGACATCCGGCCGTTTTACGAGCCGCTCACGGGAATCGGATGGTATCTGTATCACTTGCTGCACGAGATCGCGAAACGCGACGATGTCGAGCTTTTTCTCTTCGGCGATGCGCGCGTCACGGACATCGGACCGCAGTTGCATGCCGCTGTTCCTGCAAAAGCTCACATGTGCTGGTTCGATCTGCGCGGCCGCGGAAAAATCTCGCGGGCCCAACGCGCCATCACTGCTGCTGCGTATGTCTTATGGATGTCACTGATCGACTGCGACGTGATGTTCGCTCCCAATTACTTTCTTCCGCGCCTCCTCGGCGCAATCGCACGTCGCCGTGTCATCACCATCCACGACCTCACCTACAAACGTTTTCCGGACCTGCTGCAGAAGGAGACGCTGCACAGCCTGGAGGCACACATGCCGCGCGAGATCGCGGCCTCCGACGCGATCATCTGCGTTTCGGAATCGACGCGCGAGGACTTGCTCGAGTATTACCAGGTCGATCCGCGTCGCGTCTTCGCAATTCATTCGGGTGTTTCAATCGCCGCCGAGGGCGGCGGCGCTCCACTGCCATTGCCTGACCGCTATCTTCTCTTCGTCTCGACCATCGAGCCTCGCAAAAACCTCGGCGTCCTCCTCGATGCGTTCGAAAATCTGAAACGCACGTGCAAATACGACGGATCGCTGGTCGTGGTTGGGCGTATCGGATGGAAATCCGACGAATTCCTTCCGCGTCTCAACGGGCGCGATGTCCATCATCTCGATTATCTCGTAGCGGAAGAGCTGCACGCCGTTTATCGCCAGGCCGACATCTTCGTCTTTCCGTCAATCTATGAAGGTTTCGGCTTCCCGCTGCTAGAGGCCATGGCTCACGGCGTGCCGTCGATCGCGGCACGTTCGTCATCGCTCCCCGAAGTCGCCGGCGATGGCGCGCTGTACTTCGATCCGTTCAACGCACGCGAGCTCGAGTCGGCGATCACTCGGCTGGTTGAAGATCCCTCGCTACGCGATGCACTGGTCGCGCGCGGCCGTGCACGCGTCGCGCAATTCAACTGGCAAACGACGGCCGAGCGCACGTTCGAGGTTTTCCAGCGTGTCTCGTGATTTGCGCGTGATCGTCGACGGACGACCACTCATTCCGCCGCGCAGCGGGATCGGCGTGCACACCGCGGAGATCGCCGGCAGACTCGATGTCACGCCGCCCCCGCTCATCGCGAGTCACGCGGAGATTACGAACAAGCAAGGCATCGAGCGCTGCCGCTTTCGCATCGATCGCGCACCGAATGGCATCCTGTGGCAGCAGTTCGTTCTTCCACGCGTCGCCGAAGCCGATGTCCTGTGGGGCCCGCACGGAACGATTCCGATCACACTGAAGATTCCGTCGGTGGTCACCTTGCACGATTTCAGTTCGCTCACCATGCCCGGCCGACATCGATTCAGGACCGTGGCATCCTTCAATCTCTTCATCAGCGAGAGCCTCGATCGCGCCGACCGAGTGGCCGCGGTTTCGAAGTCGGTCGCGAACGAAGCGATGCGCTGGTTCGGAGTGCCTGGCGAGATCATCGAGATCATTCCAAACGGAGTTGATGATTTCTTTCGCCCCGGCCCCTCACCCGGCGCTGCGCGCCACCCTCTCCCCGCAAGCGGGGAGAGGGACGCGGTGAGGGGTGACTACATTCTCTTCGCCGGAACTCTCGAACCTCGAAAGGGAATCGATGACCTGATCGCAGTCTGGCAATCGCTTCCCCAGCCGCGGCCTCCTCTGATCCTGTGCGGAGAACGCGGCTGGGGCGTGCGCGTTCCGGAAGGAATCGAAGTCACGGGCTGGGTCGATCGCGAACGTCTGCGCGCGCTCTATCAGCGCGCGCTGATTTTTGTCTATCCATCGCAGTACGAAGGATTTGGCATTCCGCCGCTGGAGGCGATGGCGTGCGGCGCGCCGGTCATCGCGACGCGCACGGGAGCGATTGCCGAATACGGCCAGGGCGCGGCATTGCTCATCGATCCCGGCGATCGCGACGCGTTGCGCCAAGCAATGCTGTGTCTCCTCCACGATCCCCCATTGCGCGCCGACCTCGGCGCTCGCGGGGTCGAGCGCGCAGCGCAATTCCGTTGGGATCGCAGCGCGCAGCTCATGACTGACTTATTGGCCCAGGCGGCGCGCGGATGAGAGTGGGGATTGATTGCCGGAAGATCGACGACTTCGGCATCGGCACGTACATCCGTGGCTTGCTCAACGCGATGACGGGCGTGGACTACGTCGCTTTTGGCCCGCGGGGCATCGAGCTTCCCGCGGGAGTGGAACATGCAGTGGTCGATGCGCCGAAGTACTCGATCCGCGAGTTGTTCACGATCGGACGCGGCGCGAACATCGATCTCTTTCACGCGCCGCATTACGTCGTGCCGTTCGTCGATGTGCCGTTCGTCGTCACCATTCACGATCTGATCCATCTGCGCCATCGCAACCCCCTGGCCCGCATTTATGCGCGGCGGATGATCGGCCGGGCCATTCGCAAGAGCCGGCGGGTCATCACGGTGAGTGAAACGGTGCGCCGTGAGATCGAGACGGAGTTCGGTCACGCAGAAAAAATCGCGTTGACGCCGAACGGGGTTGATCACGTCATCCTGAGCCGCGCAGACGGCGAAGGATCTCCGCGGGAGAGATCCTTCGCTTCGCTCAGGATGACGGATCGCCCGTACTTTCTCTTCGTAGGCAACGACAAGCCACACAAGAACGTCGATCGATTGGTCGAGGCTTCTTCGCACGTACAAGGTGCGCAACTGATTCTTGTTGGAGGTGTCTTCGAGAGATTTCGTGATCGAGCCTTCGTCACGGGCTTCGTTTCGCGCGAAGAGCTCGCATCGCTCTATCGCGGCGCGATCGCGCTGGTTCAACCAAGCCTCGACGAAGGATTCGGACTGCCGGCGCTGGAAGCGATGGCGTGCGGTACGGCGGTGATCACCTCGAATGCGCCGGCGCTGATCGAGATCACCGGCGACGCGGCACTCCACGTCGACGCCCAATCGATCGATGCAATCGCAAACGCGATGTCGCGCGTGATGCACGACGCCTCGCTGCGCACATCGATGATCGCGCGCGGAATCGATCGCGCAAAAAAATTCACGTGGGGTCGTTGCGCGGATCTGACGCGCGAAATTTATGCTGTCTCGCTTGACAATGCGTTTCATTAATCGCACTATTTATGTTGAGAAATGATGATCGCTAACTGGATGGACCATTCAGTGAAGGTTGATCGTCACTCGTCTCCCCGCACGGACCCCCAACACAAAATGCGCGAGTCAGTTTGCCGGAGCGATTCGGCACTCGATGCCAAGGATGCGCGACCGAGAGGTCCCGTACGGCACGAAAGGTGGTGAGCATAATGGCCACGAAGAAGAAGGGCGGCAAGAAGAAAAAGGCGTCGAAGAAGAAATAAAACAATTCATCGACTTTTGGGGAGTCGTACTCTGAGGGGCCGCATCGCGGTCCCTCAGCTGTTTTTGGCGTCATCCCGAGCGTAGCGAGGGACCGGTGTGGGATGGGCGGTGCGCAAATCGCGATTCTCGTTCCACCCACCCACACCGTTTCCTCGCTACGCTCGGAATGACACGTCGGCCTATCATCCACCCGTGACTCGCTTCGGCGCCTTCCTGGGCGCATTCTGCGCCGCGATCGTCCTGGCCAGCCCGGGGTTCCAAGGCGCCGAATGGCTTCTTCATGATGCCTTCACGCGACAGCTCGCGTCGCGAAGTGCGCTCGATCCGCGCATCATCATCGTGTCGGTCAACGAGAAGAGCGTGCACACGCTCGATCAGGCGGGCTATGGACGGCCGCCATACAGCCGCGAAGTGTGGGCACAGGCGATCCGCGAATTGCAGCGCGCCGGCGCGCGCGTGATCGCGATCGACATCGGATTGTCCGAGGAGAATGTCGATCATCCCGAGGGCGACCGGGAGCTGGCGGATGCCGTTGGCAATGCGCCGGTTGTTCTGGCGGCGGACACCGGACCGAATTTCCCGCGCGATCGCATCCCGCCGGTCTTGTGGACCATTCGTGGCAAGCCGTCCCGCGAGATCTACGGCATCGTGCCGCCGTTTCTCAGCAATCCCCCCGCCATCGGCACGATTCGACTCGAAAGCTCGCCGCACATGAGCGTCGTGCATCACTATCCGCTCGCCGATCGCGTGAAGGGAGATGCGTACGTAGCGAGCCTTGCGCTCGAAGCGTCGCGAGTTTTTCTGGGCGGCCCTCGCACCGGCGCGTGGCAGCGCGATGAATTCGTAACTTCTCGGTTACATGTTCCGGTCGATGCGAAACGCACCTTTCTCATTCGATGGCACAGCGGCGCTCATTTCGTCGACTTCGATAAATTGCTGACCGCCGACCTCATGCGCGACGAACCCGGCGCTGATGCAACCAAGCTCGCGGAGTTCGAATCGCAGTTTCACGACAAGATCGTGCTCATCGGATACACCGCGCAGGGTCTATTCGATCTTCGGTCCACCCCGCTCGCGCCCGCCACGGCCGGAATGCTGATTCATGCGAACGCTATCGACAATCTGATCAACGGTCAGTTCAACACCGCCGTGGCGCCGCCCTTCTTCGCGATGCTGACGCTGATCATCGCTGCCATCGCCGGCGGCGTCGTCCACCGTCTGCACTCGCAGTGGGCGGCCGGCGGAGTGGCGATCGCGGGCATCGCCATCTGGATCCTGGCGGGATTTGTGGCTCTTCGCGGCGGAGTGGCGTTGAATTCCGTCACCGCCGCCAGCTCGATCGCACTCACCTACATCACCATCACGGCCGTCAAATTCACCGCCGAACAGCGTCACACCGCGGAGCTGCGCGCGACCTTCGGCCGCTACGTCTCGCCGCAGATTTTGCAGCACGTCCTGGCGCATCCGGAAAGCGTCCGGCTCGGCGGCGAGCGTCGCGATCTGACCATTCTCTTCTCCGATATCCGCGGCTTCACGACCATCTCGGAGGCCAGCGAACCCGAAGTGGTCGTGGAGATGCTCAATGAATACCTCACCCGGATGGTCGAGATCCTTCTCGAGCATGGCGGGACGCTCGATAAATTCATCGGCGATGCCGTGATGGGATTCTGGAACGCGCCGGCCGCCGATCGCGATCATCCCCGACACGCCGTCGAATGCGCGATTGCCATGATCGAGGAGACTGCCCGCATCCGAAGTCGCTGGGAGGCCGAAGGCAAGCCGGCACTTCGCATCGGCATCGGCATCAATACCGGTGAGGCCGTGGTCGGAAATATCGGCGCCGAGAAGGTTTTCGGATATACCGTCATCGGCGATACCGTGAACCTCGCCTCGCGCCTGGAAGGAAAGAATAAGGATTACGGGACGGAGATCATCATCAGCGAATTCACCCTCGCGAGAATTGATGACACCTTCGCGACGGTTTACCTCGACGAAGTCAAAGTCAAAGGTAAAGAACGCGCAGTCCGTATCTACGAGGTCAAAGGAAGGACGCATGCGTAACGCTTTCCTGGCAGTGCTCATGGCCGCGGCGGCCGTGGGCGCCAACACGGAATCGAAGTGGACGGTAACAAAAGGTTCGACGAACCTCGGGACGATGACGCTGCTCACCAGCGCATCGGGCGCGCGGGCGGAGTGGCGCGGCGCCGGCAAATCGACGACCACCGTTTTTCTGAGCAGCGGCGGCAAAGTCTGGTTGCGAACGACCGGCGGCGACGTCGAGCTCTCCACGATCAATTCTTCGAACGTCGAGAATGTCGTCGCGCCGATGCTGCTGGCTGCGGATCCAAGCGTTTTTAAGAAGATCGAAGTGAAGGCGTACACGCTCACGCGCATGTCGCTGACCCCATCGAACGCGGACGCATCGAACTTTGCCGTCCGTCCGAAAAGGAGCGCCAGCTCCCGGCTGGCCCGCCTCTCCGGCGACCTCCTCGGGCCGAGCGACACGTCGGTGGCAGCGACGGCGGGCGGACGCGGGGTCGGAACGAAAGGATTGAAGCTGAGTGACGGCGGCGACTACGGCGCGGTCGAGAAGCTCGAAAATCGCGATGCCGCGTGGAAAGAGAAGTTATCGAGCGCGCTCGATGAATTTCAGAAGGACGGCAAAATCGGCAAGAGCCGCCAGGAGCAATAAAATGTATATAAGAATGTTCACGATTTTGCTCATCGCAACTTCCGCACACGCGCAGTTCGGCGACATCCTGAAACGCGTCGATCCCAACAAGGTCAAGAAGACGGTCGATGTTGCGCGTGCTGCCAATCGCGAATTCACCGAGGGCGAGGAGGCCGACATCGGGCGGGTGGTGGCGGCGCGCGTCCTGGCGACCTATCCGCTCGTGAAGGATGACAAGCTGCAGCAATACGTCACGCTGGTCGGCAACACCGTCGCGGCGTACAGCGCTCGCCCGACGCTGGAATGGCATTTCGCCGTCATCGACACCTCGATCGTCAACGCCTTTTCGGCGCCCGGCGGCTTCATCTTCATCACGACCGGCGCGCTGAAGCAGATGAACTCGGAGGCCGAACTTGCCGGCGTCCTCGGCCACGAAATCGGGCACATCACACAAAAGCACATCCTCAAAGAGATCAAGCGAAGCAATGTCATGAGCGCAGGACTGTCGCTGGCGCAGGAAACGTCGGCCGGCGCGCAGTGGCTCAACGACGATTACGCCCGCAAGATCGGTCAGTTGGCGTACGACAAGCTTTTCACGACCGGTCTGAGCCGCTCCGACGAGGCCGAGGCGGATCGGATCGGATTCGAGCTGACGGATGCATCGGGCTATCGCGCCGCCGAGCTGCTCACATTCCTGGCCTCGCTCGAGAAACTCGAAGGAACCTCGGCGCTGAAGACGCTCACCGCCACCCATCCCGCACCGCAGGACCGCATTGCGACGCTGAAGCCGCTCGTTCGCGACCCGAACCGCGGCGCACTGCTCGCCGAGCGATGGAGCCAGTGGACGGTAAACCTTTCGCGGTCAGCGACGTAAACTACCGGCATGCGAACCGCGCTTTTGCTCTCGGTGTTGATTGCCATTCCGGCGCTTGCGGATGAGGAAGTCACGCACACCTTCTCGTCCTCCCTTCCGCGATCCGGCATCCGGCGCGTGATCGTCGACATCCCGGCGGGCGAACTTTCCTTACGCAACGGATCGGCCGACCGCATCGGCATTTCGGGAAAGGTTTGGCGCGATTACGACGGCTATCGCCAACGTGCGAAGGAACAAGGCATCGTCGACGACATCGGAGTGGAGATTTTCACCAACGGCGATGAGGCTCTGATTCGTCGCAGTTTCGGTCCGAAGGCGCAGAGCTGGAGCGCGAGGACCTGGCACACGAATTATCGCATCACCGTCGAAGTGCCGCGCGGCACGGATGTCAACTTCGAGATGCGCTACGGCGAACTGTCGCTGGAAGGCGATTTCGGGAATCTGAACGCCGACCTTCGCGCCGGCGAGATCCACATGCGCGTGCCGCGCGCGTCAGTGCACGAGCTGAACGCGTCCGTGCGCATCGGCGAGGTCCACACCGACTTTGGCGTCGATCGCGAGGATCACGAAGGCATCTTGCCGGGCAGCACCCACTTCATCAATACCAGCGGCCGCTCGCGAATCAATTTGCACACCACGGTGGGCGAGCTTCACGTCACTCTGACCCGCTGACAGGCGGGTAAATCTTCGAGTAGTGCAATCCCGGATGACGCTTGCCGTAGCGTTTCGGGATGTCCTGCGTCCAGTCGCTCGGCATCGTCATGCAGATGGCGAGGATCGTCGCAAACGCGATCCGGCGCGGCCAAAGACGCCCCTCACCCCGTCCCTCTCCCCGCTCGCGGGGAGAGGGTGGTCCCGCGGAGCGGGACCGGGTGAGGGCCCACAACGCAAGCCCCAACGCGCTCATGAACAAATTCAGACTCTGTCCAGTCGCGATGCCGAAGAGCCGGGTCGGGTATTCGCGGAAGACGTCAACGAAAATACGCAGAAATGCATACCAGAAGATGAAATTCGCGAGGACGACGCCGGGCCTCGGATTGCGTTTTCGAATCGCGATCAGAGCCGGAACGAGCAGCAGGTTCTTGATCGCGTCGTAGAGCACGACCGGGTGCCGAAAGCCTTCCGCATCCGGAAACTTCACGCCCCACGGCAGCGAGGTGATGCTGCCGACGATCTGGCCGTCGATGAAATTGCCGATGCGTCCCGTGCCCATCAGAAAAGCGCCGGGAATCACGAGCTCATCGGCGATGGTGAGAAATGGGCGTCGATGCACGCGGCAGAAGATCGCCGTTCCGATCGCGCCGCCGAGGAGAAGTCCGTGCGTGCTCATGCCGCCGAGCCAGATCCACGGAATTTGCGAGGGATGCCGCGAGTAGTACGGCCACTCGTAAAAAATCACTTCCACTGCGCGGCCGCCGATCACGACGCACGACGCCAGCAGAAGGCTGATGTCATAAACCTCAGCGAGCGAGAAGCCGAGTCGATGACGCTGGCTGCGAAACCAGAGGAAGATCTCGAGAAAGCCGAGCGTGTAGCTGAGTCCGTACCACCAGAGGTAGACGCCGCCGGCTTCGCCGATGACGGGATCGATGTGATGAACGATCACTGCCTTCAGTCATGAAGAAATTTCTCGGCGTCGTTACGGCCGTAGCCCCTCCGCAGCCCCTCATCCGCCGCTTCGCGGCACCTTCTCCCCGCTATGCGGGGCGAAGGACCTGACGAATTTCTCGGCGTCGTTACGCGTCCGCACCTCGCCGCGAATTTGTGCCTCCAGGAGCGCACGCTTGATCGCGCCTAGCTCCGGCCCGGGGTCCTTGCCGGTCAGTGACGCGATCTCGTTCCCGTTGAGCAGCGGCTTGATGGTGAAGTCCGGCATCGGCACTGGCTGGGGTAATTGCCGAGCGAGTTTCTCACCCGCATCGTAGAGGGCGATGAGGCTCGGATCTCGCATCAGGTGCTGCAGCGTCACGACGTCGCGCAAGAGCGCGTCGCTCCATCGCCAGCGCTCCGCGAATTCCGTCGGATTTCGCAGAAGGAGCGCGTAGGCTGCGGCGAGTGAAACGTCGTCCGCCTGAAATCGCCGCGGGTCGACCTGAAAGCCAAACAGCGCCTCGTCGAGCGCCGTGGCATTGAGAAATTGCAGCGCTTTGAGAAATTTCCCGGCCGAGAAGATTGCGTGAAGCTCGTACGTCACGCGCTCCGCCGCGACGGTCGTGATTCGGCCCGATCGACGCCGGATCGCGGCGACGGTCGCATCATCGATCGTGAAGTCAAAGCGCACTGCCAGCCGAACTCCGCGAAGCATCCGTAGCGGGTCGTCGTCGAAATTCTGCGGGGAGATCATCCGGACAACGCGGCGACGAATGTCCTCCTGCCCTTGGAAGGGATCGCTCAATTCGCCGGATGTCAGATCCATCGCGATCGCGTTGATCGTGAAGTCGCGACGGCCGCGGTCGGTCTTGCGCGAGAAGTCGTAGACGCGATCGTCGATGACCACGCGGTGAACGGTGAGGTCTCCGCGGCCTAAGGTGATCACTTTGCCGAGGGCGGTAGCGCACGCGAGCGGGTCGTCGCATTCGACGTCGACGTCGAGCGCTTCGATGCCTAGGAGCAGGTCGCGGACAGCACCGCCGACCGCGATTGTCCCCTTCGGTAAATGCCCCAATTTTGGAAATTGCGTGAAGAGGGTTTCACGCAACATGGTTGCGCAGCGTGCCGATGCCTTCGATCTCCACCTCGACCATGTCCCCCGACTGCAGCGGACCGACGCCGGCAGGTGTGCCGGTGAGGATCACGTCGCCCGGCTCGAGCGTCATCACGCCGGTGATGAACTCCACGATGACGCTGCACGGAAAGATCATCATGCCGGTGCGGCCGTTCTGCTTGATCTGTCCGTTCACGCGCGTGACGAGCGACAGATCGGCAGGGTCGAGATCCGTCTCGATGCAGGGACCGATCGGGCAAAATGTGTCGAAGCTTTTTCCGCGCGTAAACTGCACGTCTTTCTTTTGGAGATCGCGCGCGGTGACGTCGTTGGCACACGTAAATCCCTTCACGAAGTCGCGCCAGTTGCCAGACTTCACATTCCGCGCGCGTTTGCCGATGACGATGGCAAGCTCGCCTTCATGATCGACGCGCTGCGACTGGGGCGGCCTGATGATCGTGCCCTGGTGCGGCAGAAGCGCCGAAGGCGGCTTGAGAAAGATAATCGGCTCGGCCGGCGGCTCGTTGCCGAGCTCTTTGGCGTGGTCGGCGTAGTTGCGGCCAACAGCCACGATCTTGGTCGGGCGGGGGCCGTCTTCGAGAAATCGGTAGATTTTCAACGCGGCGCGATTCTACACGCCCGCCGGCTGGCCGCCGCGATCGTAGATCAGCCACAACCCGCTGAAGCCGCGCAGCAGGCGAAAACGCGATCGATACAGCTGGTGCAGGATTTTCGGATTCGAGTAGTAAACCGCGTCGTGCAGGAAGCCATTGAACTGCTCGTCGAGCTCTTTTCCGCAGTCGAGACTCTGTTTCGCGCAGGCCAGCAATTCGGGTTCCGGTGAGACGCCGGCGGCCGTCGACGCCGCCAGCATGGTGGCCTCGACATCCACCTTGAGCCGCAGCGCGGCCGCGCGCATGTAAACGACCCAAAGCTCCTCGTTGTCTTCGCCGGCTTCCGCGTCGCGCCGCTCGAACAGCTTCTGATACGCGCCGATCTCCCACGGCTCGAGCCGCAGCTCCTTGACGTTGGGAAACTCCGAGATCTCTTCGGGCATGACGGTGGGGTCGGCGATGTCGATGGCCTCCGCGATCTGCATGAGATACGGATGCAGAAGCGGATCGGCGAAGCGGCTGGTGATGTTCTCGACCCGCTCTGCTTCGTTGAAAAACGATTGGGGCAAATCCACGATGTCGTCGCCGTCCGCCCCGAGTCCTCGGTCGAGCTGCGCCAGAATGTTGGTCATGCTCTGCTTGAGGTGCGTGATGACGTCGTGCTTCACGTTGGAAGCGGAGCGCGACATGTCGAAGCGCTCCTTGAACTCGCGAAAGCGCGAGATCTCTTCGACCAGCTCCGGATTTGTGTAACCGAAGTTGCGCTCGATCGCCGGTCCGTGCTCGGATAGTTTCTGTGCGTCGTCCACGATGCGCTGCTCCTCGTCGGCGTAGAGGAGAACGAATTTGTTCTTGGTGGCGACGTTCAGCTCGACGATCGACATCAGGATGTCGGGCTGAAAATAGAGGTGCCCGAGGCGATGCTTGAAGAGGCGCGCGTTCTTGAGAAGGTTGCGCTCGGTCAGCTCTTCAAACGCGGCCGCCCTCTGGATGTCGTCACGAACACCGCGAATGGCACGAATGAGCCGGACCACTTCCTCTTTCGGCGCGTCGATCGGCTTCAGCAGCGACGTCAGGCTGATGACCTGCTCCCGAAATTCGAGCGTATTCCGGGGCGCGTACTGCTTGCCATCGGTGATGAATTCCTCACCGATGCGAGTGAACAAGTAATCGAGTTTGTCGCGGCGATCGCCTTCGACGGCGTCGGCGTACAGATAAAACTTGAGCAGAAATACGACGATGTTCTCGTCCTGACGCTTCAGCCGCTCGAAGAATCGCCGGACCGACGATGCGCTGACGTGATCATCGGCCCGCAGGAGCTGGGTCGTGATCCGATCGAGCGCCAGCTCGCACAGTCCCAGGGCCGCGCCGGCCTCCTGGATGTGCGAGGCGTTCAAACTCGTATTGGCGGCGCGGATGCGATCGTAAGTGTTCTGAAAATCGACGTGATACGGAAGGGGAATCTCCAAAAGGTTCTTAAAGACACCCGAAGCGAACTGGTGGTAGGTCCAGATCGACTTGAACCTGTCGGACAGGCGGGCGTAGCGGCCCTGGAGCAGTCCCCTCTCAGCGACGGACATCTTCTTCGAAAACCAGGATGTTAGAATTTTCCCATACATGGGCAACGTGACGTTAATCACTAAAGATCAAATTGCGAGGCGCGTCGCCGAAATGGGACGCCAAATCAGCGCCGATTACGCCGGGACGAACCCCATTGCCCTCTGCGTCCTCAAGGGGGCGATGTTCTTCTGCGCCGACCTGATGCGGCACGTGACGGTCGACATGGCCCTCGATTTCATCCAGATCTCTTCGTACGGCAACGAAAAGTACTCCTCCGGCGTGGTGACGGTCCTCAAGGAACCGCAGCTCGACATGCACGATCGGGCGGTGCTGATCGTGGAAGACATCATCGACAGCGGGCTCTCGATGCGCGAGGTTTTTCGTTACATCGAAAGCCGCGGCGCCTCGATGCTGCGCACCGCGACATTTCTCGATAAGCCGAAGGCGCGTAAGGTCGATTTCCGCGCCGATTATGTCGGCTTCTCGATCGATCCGCAGTTCGTGATCGGCTACGGACTGGATTATGCCGAGCGCTATCGGAACATTCCGGAGATCCAGGTCCTAAGCGATTAGTCGCTGCAATCCGTATTGATCGTTATGCATCGACGCCTACTTCTCGCACTCGTCATCCTTGTGATGCTGGCCGCACCGGCCAGACGGCGGTCGGTAACGCCGCCGGTCGGTCTCAATCTCGACATGCGGCGGTCGTTCATCGTGACCGACAAGGCGATTCTGGAGGGGTTCTCATTCGATCGCGTGCTGCAGGCGTTGATCGATCGCAGCGGCGTGCGCGGCCTGACCACGGCCCGGTTGTATCGCCAATGGCTCGATACTCAGAATCCCAAACCCGGCCTCGCGGATGCCTCCGGTCCGCATTGCGACGACTTCTCCACCGACGGCGCACCGGCATTCAACGGATTTCCTCGGCGCTGTCCCACGCCCGAAGGCTCACTGGCCGCACAGCCCTACGCGCCCGGCGAAATCATTCCGCTGGCGGTGGTGAATCGTTTCGATCTCACGCCGCCCGATGGCTCGAACTGCGGTCAATACCGAATGATCTTCGCCCGCATCGGCAAACCGAACGAGCGACTGCATTTCATCTTCGAGTCCGTTCTCCCTAATCCACATCCTGAAGCTGGCTTGGCGGGATGCAGGCCGGTGGCAGACTTCTGGTCCAGCCTCTCGCGAATGGATTCCGCTTTCGATCGACGCACAAAACTCGAATCGTTTTTCTTCGATGGCATCAGCGGATTTCCACCGGTGATCCATCCCGATCACTACAGCGTCACCGGCGGCGGCATTCGCACGATGGAGAGCGCGCCCTCGGCCAGCCCGCGGTTTTATCAGTTCCGAAGCACGAAACAGTGCGATGGCGGCGACTGCATGCTTCGCATGACGCCCGACACGCTGGAAAACCAGCCGTTCGGCAGGTTGTTTGACGCATCGATCGACACGCCCAAGGGTCGTGCATTCCGCGAGGCGTTCGTCGGCCAGGTCGCGAACCTGGCCATCCGTGACGTCAACCTCTATTTCATGAACATTCCACGCGACTTCCTGATGGCGGAGAGCAATCCGTCGGACAGCGAGCCGGCGTTCATTTACGACGGACCTTTCATCCGCGGGGCGCGTTCGGCGGAAGGCCAGCAATTTCGCGCGCGTGTTCAGGCGGAGCTGACGCGGATCGGCAGCACGCTGCTGCCCGAACAGATCGTCAACCGGGCCGAGACGCAAAGTTGCGTCGGCTGCCACGTGCTAAGCGGACCGGTCGGCGAAAACGTGATCTTTCCGCGCTCGATCGACGGTCTTCAGCAGGTGACCGAAGATCGCCTCGAGAATGGCGAGGGCGGCCCGAACAGCCACTATCAGATCTCGCCCGCCATGGCCGAGGTCTTCATCCCGCATCGCATGAAGATCCTCGCCGATTTCTTGACGACCGGAAAGGCACCGGAACACTCGCAGACGATCGGCGGAGGCCGCTCGGTTCAATGAAGAACGCCGCCTAACAGGAGCGCAACCATCACCGCGCCGAGAGCCAAGCGGTAAAAGACGAAGATGGAGGTCGTGTGCGTCTTCAGGTAGCGCAGGAGAAACCAGATCGATGCGTAACCGCTGATGAACGCCACCACGATCGAGACGATGATCGCTGTCCATCCGAGCTGCGCCAGATGATGCCGCTCTTTGAACAGCTCCAGGAAGCCTGCCGCGCCGACGGCGGGAATACTCAGTAGAAACGAATAGCGCGCCGCGGTCGGCCGATCGACACCGCGAAACAGCGCGGCCATGATTGTCGACCCGCTCCGCGACGAGCCCGGAATCAGCGCCAGGCATTGGCCGAAGCCAATTGCGACCGCATCCGCGACATTCAGCTGCTCGAACGAGCGGAGTTGTCGCCGTCGCGCATAAAGCTCGGAAAGCTCCAGCAGGATCGCGACCACGATCACCATCGTCGTGACGATCCACAGCCCTCGAAACGTCGATTCGATGTGCTTCTTCAGCAGAAGACCGAGGATCACGATCGGAATTGTTCCGATGATGACGAGCCACGCCTCGCGCGAATCGGTGTCCTCGAACAATCGGCGTGCCATGAGCCCGCGGAAGAACCCGGCCACCAGGCGGACGATGTCGCGAGCGAAATAGATGAGCGCAGCCACCCACGTCCCGAACTGAATAACCGCCGACGCGGCTGCGCCGGGATCACCCCAGCCCAGCAGGACCGGAACGATTTCGAGATGTGCAGTCGAGGAGACAGGGATGAACTCCGTAAGCCCCTGCACTAAGCCTAAGACGATTGCTTCGATTATCGACACAGTTCTGAGTCCTGAGTCCTGAGTCCCGCCCCTCAGGACTCAGGACTCAGCACTCAGGACTCACATCTCCCAAACCACGGGCAAAATCATCGGCCGCCGTCCCATGCTTTTTCTGAAGTAGCGCTTGAGCATGGCGCGCATCAAGTCCTGCAGGATCTCCGAATCGCGCAGCTCCTCCGGTGGCGTTTCCGCAAACATGCCAACCAGCATGCGCCGAATCTCATCCAGCATTTCCTGATTCGAATCGACGTGGACCAGCCCGCGCGTGATGATCTCCGGATCGCGCACGAGCTTGCCGTTGCTGTCAAACGCCACCACCACGATCACGAACCCATCCTCGGCGAGGTGTTGCCGGTCCCGTACCACGATCTCAGGAACCTCCTCCGCTTCGGCATCAATGAACACTTTGCCGTTCGCAACACGATCTTCGAGGACGCGGATGTTGTCGCCATCGATCTCGGCGACCTGACCGTTGGTGATCACCACGCCATGCGGCACGCCGATGGCCTCTGCCAGACGCGCGTGATGGATCAGATGCCGCAATGTGCCGTGAATGGGAATGAAAAATCGCGGTCGCGTCAGATTCAGCATCAGCTTCAGCTCTTCCTGGCAGGCGTGACCTGACACGTGGACGTCGGCGATGTCCCATGTCACGACCTCGGCGCCAAGTCGATAGAGATTGTCGATCATGTGCGCGACAGCGCGTTCATTGCCGGGGATCGTTCGTGCCGAGACGATGATCACGTCTCCGCGCTCGATATGCACCTGATTGTGCTCGCCCACCGCCATTCGCGAGAGCGCGGAAGTCGCCTCGCCCTGCGTTCCGGTCGTCATGATCACGACGCGTCGATCGCCGTCGGCGCCGTTGATGCCAAGATCGCGCGGCAGATTCAGGTAGCCGAGCTCCGCCGCCGTTTCACAGTTGTCGACCAGCGAGCGCCCGATCATCGTGACCCGGCGGCCGTGCCTGCGCGCGAGATCGATCACCTGCTGAATGCGATGGATGTGCGACGCAAAGGTCGTAAAGATGACGCGACCTCGGGCATTCGCGATGGCCGTGGCCAGCGCGTCGCCGACGTACCGCTCCGATGGACAGTGTCCGGGCACGAGGGCGTTGGTCGAGTCGGAGAGAAGCAGCAACACGCCTTCCTCGCCGTAACGCGCCAGAGCGCCAAGGTCCGTGGAGAGATTGTCGACCGGCGTGTGATCGATCTTGAAGTCGCCGGTGTGCACCACCGTACCCGCCGGCGTGCGAATCGCGAACGCCAGCGCATCGACGATCGAGTGCGTCACGCGAATCGCCTCCACGCGGAACGGTCCGGCCTCGACGACCTCGCGCGGCCGGATGACGCGCATTTCGACGTCATCGATCGCGAATTCTTCGAGTTTGTCGCGGAGGAAGCCAAGAGTCAGCGGCATCCCGAAGACGGGGACTTTGACGCGCTCGACCAGAAATGGCAGTGCGCCGATGTGATCCTCGTGCGCGTGTGTGAGAAAGACCGCCTTGATGCGCGCGGCATTCTCGAAGACGTAGGTCAGGTCGGGAACGATGACGTCGACGCCGAGAGTCGCGGCATCGGGAAACATCATTCCGCAATCGACGACCACCGCCGCGTCGCCGTGCTCGATGACCATGAGGTTCATCCCGATTTCGCCTAAGCCGCCGAGAGGGATGACGCGAACGGTTGCGCGGTCTCGTGGTTGCGTGGTCTCGAAGTGGGTCATTGTCTACTTATCGCCACCGCGAGACCGCGAGACCACGAGACTTTGCAACGTCATGGGTAAATGCGATTCAGCATTCTCGGATACGGAATCGTCTCACGCAGATGCGAGGCGCCCGACATCCACGCCACCACGCGCTCGATTCCCATGCCGAAGCCCGAGTGCGGAAACGTTCCGTACTTGCGAATGTCGAGATACCACTGAAAGCGATCGATGGGCAGATTGTGTTCTTTGAGACGCCGGAGAAGAAGATCGTGATCGTGGATGCGCTGCGAGCCGCCGATGATCTCGCCGTAGCCTTCCGGCGCGATCATGTCGAGGGCCAGTGCCAGCGACGCATCTTGCGGATCGGGCTGCATGTAGAACGCTTTGATCGCCGCGGGGTACCTGGTGATCATCACCGGGCGATCGAATGCATTCGCGATCACGGTCTCCTCGTCGCCGCCGAGGTCATCGCCGAATTTAGCGGGCAGACCTTTCCTGGTGAGCAGCTCGATCGCTTCGCGATAAGTGATCCGCGGAAACGGGCGCCGGATGTTTTCGAGCTTCGAGAGGTCGCGCTCGACCGTCTTCAGCTCTTCCTTGCAGCGCTCCAGAACGCGGTCGACGATCCATTCGATGAACTCCTCGGCCAGGTCCTGCAGCCCGTCGAATTCGAGAAACGCGACTTCCGGCTCGACCATCCAGAATTCCATGAGGTGCCGCCGCGTCTTCGATTTCTCGGCACGAAACGTCGGACCGAAGCAGTAAACGCGACCGAACGCCGCTGCCGCCGGCTCCAGGTACAGCTGACCCGACTGTGACAGAAACGCTTTCTCGCCGAAATAGTCTGTCTCGAAAAGTGTGGATGTTCCTTCGGCAGCGTTGGCGGTAAGGATCGGTGAGTCAATGAGCACGAAGTCGCGCGCGTAGAAGAAATCACGGCAGGCCTGCTCGATCTCGTTGCGGATGCGCAGGACTGCATGCTGACGCGACGAGCGAAGCCACAGATGGCGAATGTCCATCAGGAACGCCGTGCCGTGCTCCTTGGGCGTGATCGGATAGTCCTGAGTCAGTTGGACGATTTCGAAGGAATCGACTCCCAGCTCCACCCCGCCCGGCGCGCGCTCTTCAGCGCGAGCACTTCCCGTCACACGGACGGTCGATTCCTGCGTGACCTCTTCGACGGCCCGCCAGGTCTGCTCGCTGACTTCTTTTTTCGACACCACGCACTGCAAATATCCGCTCCCATCGCGAATGATTGGAAACTGCAGCTTGCCGGCGGTGCGTTTGTTGTAAAGCCAGCCGTTGATGGTGACCTTCTCGCCGATGTGCTGCGGAAGGTCCTTGATGCGCGGCGTCATAAAGGGAGCGGATTATAGCGCGCGCTATTCGCGCGACACTTTCACCAGCAGCGACTTTGGGACGGCCGTAATCAGCAGCGGCGGCTTCATGGTCAGGACTTCGCCATCGACGCCGATCTGCATTTGCTTTCGCGACGACTGCACGCGAACCCGCACCGTCCGAAAAGATCGGAACCCCGGCGTCTTGGTCACTCGCCCGGCCAGATAGCTGGCCAGAAAACGCGCCAATTTGATCCGCGACACGTGCGGCAGCCAGTAAACCGACAGCCTTCCTTCTTCCAGCGTCGTGCGCGGCGCTTCGATGCCGAGTCGGGAGAGGTCGTATGAGTTGTTCGACACCACGAAGACGTGCGTGCGGATGACCTCGTGCATGTAATCGGTCTCGATCGCCAGAGTGACGTGCGGATATTTTCGAAGAGTAGCGATGGCGGCATAGATGCGCGCCTTCCAGCGTGGAGTGTCGCGTCCGCGTTCCTCACGCCGCGCCACCAGCTCGGGATACAGGCCGATCGAAACATTATTGATGAAGAACCGCTCGTTGACGCGGGCGGTATCGACCTGCCGCGTCGCTCCGGAGAGCGCGATGTCGAGAGCCACCCGCCAATCGAGCGGAAGGCCGAGGTCGCGCGCAAAATGATTGAACGTGCCCAGCGGAACGACTCCCAGCATGGCCTCGCTGTTGATGAGTGGCTGAATGCAATTGCTGATCGTGCCGTCTCCGCCGGCCGCGATGAACAGATTGCGCCCCTCGTTCATCTGCTCCCGGATCAGGGCCGTACAATCAATGTTGCGGCTGATGCGGAAGACGCCCAGGCCAGCCTCTTTCGCGGCCGACTCGATCGCTGACACTTCTGTGACGGACAGCCTGGCCCCGGCGGAAGGATTTAGAAAAAGGACGCCTCGCTTTGTCGGCAATTTTCAGCTCCGCACGTCGCGTTGAACACGGCGCGTCCATCATGAGAAGAATCGCGATCGTACTGATTTCTTTGCAATTTCTCGTCCTCTCGTCGTTGGCAGCCGATGCCCCGAAGGAATGCACCCTCTGCGTCGGGGCCGTCGCCGATCTGACTGCACCGCCGTCGGCCGTCGTTCCACTGGTGTTGCAGATCCAGGAGTCCGATCTCGCCACGGTCGCCGTCGACACGCTTTCTCCGGAGCAGCGCAAGAAACTCACCTTGATGGTCGGCTATTCGGTCGACCGCGACAAAGATGCGCTGCTCGATGTCGAGACGCACACAAAGACGATCGTCGAGTGGGCGCGGCTTCACGGTCCGTTCGAAGCGCTGGGCGTCCTTGCCAGTGGCGTCGACAGCGCCGTGGCAGGCTATGCCGTGAAGCGGCTGGCCGTCACGGCGCAAGGTCTCAACGTCGCGTCTCGCATCGTTCTGCCCGCGACGAGTGTCGAAGATCTGAACAAGTTGTACGAAACGGGCGCGCTCAACTACGTGGACGCGCTCATCGTCAATGCGACCGACGTGAAGAATACGGCGGCATGGATCCTCGAAAAAGAGCCGTCGAAAAAGCTTTACGCGAACGTCGACCCGCAGTCGCCGAATGCATTTTTCGATCTCGCTCGAGCGCTCGCCGACGGCGCGACGCGCGCATATACCGTGCACACCGCGGCCGAGGATGTCGCGGCACTCGCGAATTTCAATGCCGCCTTCACCGGCGATTGGGGGTTCGACTCGACATCGTCGACCCAGGTCCTCGACGCGAAAGGCAACCGGATCGAAATGCCGGTGCTGACGTTTGTGCGCGGTGAAGATCTGCGCACCATCATCGTTCCGCGCGGCGACGCCAGTGCCGCAATCATCGCTTCGCTTCCCAGCGACCGGTACACGCGGCCGCGTCGCGTCGATGCCGCCGGCGATCGGCAGGTCACCGACGTCGGCGCGAAGGGAGGACACTTCCTCATCGGCGTGCAGCCGGTGAAGCATCCATTTCTCCTGACCCTCGATCACACCGAAAAGCCGCAGATCACCAAGGAAGCGATTAGCGTTCAAACGCAGCGCGGCATCACCGTGGAAGAGATCATTCGCAATCACCAGGCCTACAAGACGTATCAGGAATCGATCCAGCCGCGATACATCGCGCGTGACGCCACCAAGTTGCGCTTCACTTTGGAAGGCGGCGAGGCCATCGAGGCGACCATCGCGGGCGACTATTTCTTCGAGCCGCATGGCGCCGCCGACTGGGTGTGGAAGGATTTCTTCATCAACGGCGTGAAGTGGAAATACGGCCGCATTCCAGAGCTGCCGCTCATCCAGCCGGAGAAGGTTGCGCAACTTCCTCTCGACATCCATTTGACCAACGAATATCGCTATCAGCTCGTCCGCGACGTGGATGTCGACGGATACCACACCTACGAAGTGCGTTTCGAGCCGCCGCCCAACGCACCGCTCGGTCTTCCGCTCTATCGCGGCACGGTGTGGATCGACAGCCGTACCTGGGCGCGCATTCGGATCACGATGATTCAGCTCAATCTGACCGGCGAGGTCCTTTCCAACGAGGAGCGCGTCGATTTTCAGCCGTTCGCGCGAGAGACGCACGCAGCGTTAAACGTGGCGGACGTCGCGAAAATAGATCCACGCGAGCTGGTCTGGCTGCCGCTGGAAGTGAGCGCACAGCAGGTTGTCTCGGCAGCCGGGCGCGCGAACGTGGTGCTGCGGCAGACGACATTCAGCGATTTCCGCATCGAGCCGTCCGATTTCGCCGAGCGGCATCAGATCGCGTCAGCATCCGACGCGCGCATCGTCCGCGAGACCAGCCAGGGAATGCGCTACACCGAGAAAAATGCGTCGGGAGAGCGCGTCGTCAAACAGGGATTCGACACCGCACGCATTTTCATGGTCGGCGGCGTGCATCACGATTCCGGTCTGGACTATCCCGTTCTCCCTCTCGGCGGCATCGATTACTTCAACTTCGACTGGGAAAAACGCGGCATCCAGACCAACCTCTTCTTCGCAGGCGTGGTGGTCACGGCCAACGCCACCAATCCAAACGTAGCAAATACCAGAACAAATATTGGTGCAGATTTCTTCGCCATCGCTGTTCCGACCACCAACTCGATGTATCGCTTCGGTTTGGAACAGAAGGCCGAAGCCGTCAAGTCGCTGCCGACGCGGATGACGTTCCGTGCCGGCCACCCTATCCTCGACTTCGGAAAAGTCGACGTCTCCCTCGGCCTGTCGCACATCACCTACATGCGCGACAAGGACACCGCGCCGTCGTTTTCGGTTCCCAGCGACACCTTTGAGATCTCTCCGGGCATCGACGGCTCGTATTCGCGATGGGGGTACACAGTCGGCGCGTTTTATGACTACAACAAGCGCACCACCTGGAAACCGTGGGGCATCCTTTCCGAATACAACCCGAGTCAAAAGACGAATGCCGACTTCGGAGCCGAGCTGTCGAAGAGCTTTTATCTTCCCAAGTTTCAGCGCCTGGGCGTGGAGCTCAATTATCTCGACGGTACGCACCTCGACCGCTTCTCCGATTACGAGCTCGGATTCTTCGGATCCCGCCGCATTCATGGCGTCCGCTCCGGCTCGGTGCGGGCGGAGAAGGCGATCCTCGGTCATCTCTCCTACGGCTTCGTCGTGTCCGATCAGTTGCGCATGGAGGCGTTCTACGATCACGGCCTGATCGACGATCACCTGGCCGGCTATCACCGTGAGCCGTTTCAGGGAGTCGGCATCGGCGGCCAGACGGTCGGTCCCTACGGAACGCTGCTCCGGCTCGACATCGGCAAGACTGTCGGTCGCAACGCGCAGAATGGCTTCGTCGCGAACGTCCTGTTCCTGAAACTTTTCTGAGGCGATGGTAACCGTGCGTCGCGAAGAGCTCTCCTCTCCCGTGGCGCAGAAGCTGATCAACGCGCTCAATGCGGAGCTGATGCTGCAATATCCCGACGAAAGTGCGACGCACTTTCGTCTCGATGCTTGCGAAGTCGCCGACGGCAGCGGTGCATTCGTGGTCGCATATCGCGACGCGGCTCCTGTAGGCTGCGGCGCGGTGCGCCGTCTGGATGGAGCGTGTGCGGAGCTGAAGCGGATGTACGTCGTTCCCGAGGCGCGCGGTGAAGGAATTGGCCGCAAGCTGCTCACGGCCCTGGAGGCGGAAGCGCGCAAGCTCGGCGTTCAGCGGCTCGTCCTCGAAACTGGAACGCGCCAGCTCGCGGCATTGGGCCTTTACCGCTGCGCCGGATTTCGCGACATCGAGTTGTTCGGGGAGTATGTAGAGAGTCCCGCGACCAGCATCTGCATGGCCAAGGAGCTCGGATGAGGCGACTGGCCTGGCTCGCCGCCGGCGCTCTGGTGATCGGAACGCTGGATGCCGCCTTTGCCATCATCTTCTGGGGCATGCGGGGCGTCGGCCCGATCCGAATTTTTCAGAGCATTGCGGCCGGCCTTCTGGGCCCGGCGGCTTTTCGCGGCGGACTGCGAACGGAATCGCTGGGACTGGCGCTGCACTTTTTCATCGCGTTTGTCATCGTGCTGGTCTACTGGCTGGCGATCAAAATCGCGCCTGCGCTGGCGCAACGCACGATCTTGTACGGCGCGATCTACGGCGTCGGCGTTTATCTGTTCATGAACTACATCGTGATTCCGCTGTCGGCCGCGACGCGATCGCGGTTTCTTTTGCCATGGGTTGTGTGGAGCGTAATCGTGCACGCGTTTCTGATCGGTGTGCCGGCAACATTTTTCGCGCGAAAAGCGAGCGGAGGTGAAGCATGAGCAAAATTACTGAAGCGACCCAATGGACCTTGCTCACCATGGTTGGTCTTGCGGGTGGAATCGTGACAGGGCTAGTGGTCGGAAAACCGATCGGCAAGATCGTGGGAGCGATGCTCGTCACCGCCATCGTGACCTCGCTCGTTGGCGCGATCCTGGGCGGGTTTCAGGCCATTTGGCTCCGTCGTCGTCTCGCCCAGCCGGTCTGGTGGATCGCTGCAACGACCGGCGGAGTGGGAATCGGTCTCGCGTTGGGAGCCGTGGCGGTGGAGCAAACGGGAATCCTGATCACGGGCCAGCGACCCAACATCGTCCATCTGAGCACATCCGTGCGAGCGCTGAGCTTCTTGACGGTTGGTCTCGTGACCGGAGCAGTTCTCGGCGTCGCACAATGGCTTGTGCTGCGCGTACGGCGCTGGGTCATTACCAGCGCTGTCGGCCTGGCTCTGGCCTTCACCACCGCATCCCTGCTGGTCGACGCCGCCCTCGGCGGAATCGCATCGCCCGTTGGTCTGATCGGGTTTGTCGTCATGTCGGGTCTTCTCTTCGGTGCCATGACGAGTTGGCCGCTGCTCAAAAAAAGAGCGGCGGTTTGAACCGCCGCTCGATCACTTTCGTTGCCTGCCTGTTTACGGAACCGACGTGATGTTCTGGACGTAGAAGTCGACGGAACCGATTTCGGTCCGCAGACCTGAGGTATCGAGCACGCGAACGGTCAAGCGATGCCGCGCGTTGCTGAGCTTGGTGGTATCCATCGTGAAGCGCCAGCCTGAATTGATCGCGTTATTGAGGAACGGATTTGCCTGCTGGACGTCCGGCCGCGCGAAGCCGTACTGCGCAACGCCAATGAAATCTCCATCTACTATGATCTCGACGGATACGATGTTGTTGCGCTCGTTGGCGGCCCATCCCTGGAACGTAACGTTGCCCTTGACGTAATCGAACTGCACCGGGATGTCGATGAATCCCTGAACCGCGGCCACGCGGTTCTCGGCGCATTCGAAGAACACCGGAATGCCCTGCGGTCCAGGCAGCTCCGTGAACGTTTGCTGTTGGTCGCCGACGCGCACCTTCATGACGTGGTTGCCTGGACGAACGCCAAGCGCCAGTAAGGCGCCGATGTCGACCGTGAACATATAGCCCGACCGCGGCGAGTCAGGATAGGTCGGATAGTAACGCTGCACGTCGAAGCGCGGCAGGCCGTAGCAGTTGGTGAAGGTGTTGAACATCGTGTTGAAGTTGCAGTCGTCGGTTGAGACCCAGCGCACGCCGTCGATCATCAGCTCGATATACGAGACGCGGCCGAGATTCTGACGCGTGCCGAGGTCGAGGGCCCAGCCGCGAACCGGGGTGATGTGCGACTGCGGATTGACCGGCGGCGAGATGATCACCGGCGCCAGGTTGCATCGCGTGCCGTAGAGCACGGCGTCGCGCTTCGGTTCGTCGAGGAAGCCAAACGGCCTCAGATTCGTCTCGTTGTTGAAGATCTGCACCTGCCGGCGTCCGATCAGCTTCGAAAGTCCGAGGCGATCGAATGCCACCACTTCGAGAAGATGGACGCCATCCTGGATACGGGTTGTGTCGATGTTCGCGACGAAGCCGCTGAAATTCGCAGCAGGAAAATCAGGGAAGGTGTTGCCGACGTCCGGACGCGCGTCGCCGTACATCGCCGATTGCAGAATGCCTCCGTCAATGAAGACATCGACGCGGCCGATGCCGTCGGTGTCAGCAGCCCAACCCGAAACCGGGAAAGAGCCGCTGGCGTTGTACTCCGCCGCCAAATCGGGGATGTCGAGGTTTCCAAATGGCGTCTGATTGAGCGTGTTGTCGACATTGATCGTACGGCGTCCGAGCTCGAACACACGGCCGTCGGCGAAGTAGACCTTCACGCTGACGGTGTGGGGTCCGTTGGAGAATCGGCTGGCGGAGAAGCCGGTCTGGAACCCCGGCGCGATGTGCTGGATGCCCGGGTAATTCGGATACGCCTCCAGGACGTCGATCCGCGGCAGACCCTTGTTGACTTGGTGTATGAAAACGTCGTCGACGTACAGCTCGATTTTCGCGACCTGGATTGGATCGAGGACCCAGCCCTTTACGAGCACCATCCCGGAGTTCGGGACGGCCGGATCTGGAAAATCGAGTGCCGCGATGAGATCCTGCGCGTGGAGCGCAGTTGGAATACACGTCGCTAAAATGGCGAGAACCAGGCCGCGGGTAACCCTTCTCCACATAACCCCAACCTCCAACCCGATAATGACCTTGCCCGTGAGAATCGGTGACGGAAGCGACGCCGATCCACTTTGTTTTGCTGCAGTTTATACTAGTTTGGGTGACTTCTTCAAATATTACGGCGATCGGGGTCGAAGACATTCGATCCGCCGCCGGTCGAATTCGCCCATTTGTCCATCGTACGCCGCTTCTCCCCAACCGGTCAATTTCGGAAAGAGTCGGTTTCGAGGTTCGCCTCAAGTGCGAAAACCTCCAACGTGCCGGCTCCTTCAAGATTCGCGGCGCGATGAACGCGCTGCTGCAACTGAGCGACGCTGAGCGCAAGCGCGGCGTGGTGGCCTTCTCGTCGGGCAATCACGCCCAGGGCGTCGCCCTCGCCTCCAAGCTCCTGGGCGTGCGCGCCACGATCGTGATGCCGGAAGGCTCAGTCGCTTCGAAGGTCGAGGCGACGAAGGCCTACGGGGCCGAGGTGGTGACGTCGGGGGTAACGGCGGCGACGCGCGACACGGTCGCGCGCGAAATCGCCGACAAAACCGGCGCCGCGGTCATTCCTCCATTCGACGACGAACGCATCATCGCCGGACAGGGAACGGTCGGGCTCGAGATCGTCGAAGAGTGGCCGCAGGTCGAGACGATCATAGTGCCGCTGGGCGGCGGTGGGTTGCTGTCGGGCATTGCAGTCTCGGCGACGTCACTCAAGGCCAAGGTCGAGGTTTTTGGCGTCGAGCCGCGTGCCGGCAACGATGGCGAACGGTCCTTTCGCAGCGGAAAGATCGTGACGATCGACCCACCGAAGACGATCGCCGATGGCGCCCGTACGCTGGCGATCGGCGCCCGCAACTTCGCGATCATCCGCGAGCGCGTCCGAAATGTCGTCAGCGTCGATGACGATGCACTCCTCGAGGCCGTGAAATTCGCCATGTACCGGACCAAGCTCGTCATCGAGCCGACCGGCGCGCTGGGGATCGCGGCGTTGCTGACGCGGACGATCGTGCCGAAGGGACCGACCGCGGTCGTGGTTTCGGGGGGAAATCTGGACTTCTCGTTGTTGTGCAAATGAAATTTCAAATTTCAAATTAAGAATGAAAGATTAAGAATTGTTTTTTCATTTTGAATTTTTCATTTGAAATTTGAAATTCTCCATATGACCGGTTCGCTCTTCGACGACGCCTCCCTCCCCGCCGCTCTTCCACCCGATGCGCCGCTGGCGGAGCGACTGCGGCCGAAAACGCTCGATGACATCGTCGGACTGGAAGATCTCCTCGGCGAAGGCCGATTCCTGCGCAACGCCATCGCGAGCGACCGCATCCCGTCGATGATCCTGTGGGGTCCGCCGGGATCAGGGAAGACGACGCTGGCCCGCATCATCGCGGGCACGACTCGCGCGCGATTCGTTCCCTTCTCGGCGACGACGAGCTCCATCAAGGACATCAAGGTGTTGATGCAGGAAGCGCGCAAACTCCGCATCGGACGCGGAATGAAAACGATTGTGTTCATCGACGAGATCCATCGCTTCAACAAAGCACAGCAGGACGCCTTTCTCCCCTACGTCGAGGCTGGAGATATCGTCCTCATCGGGGCGACCACCGAGAATCCTTCCTTCGAAGTCAATTCAGCGCTGTTGTCTCGCTGCAAAGTGGTCGTGATTCCGCCGCTCGAGCGCCAGCAGGTCATGACCATCCTCGACCGCGCCATCGCCGACCCGAGCGTCAAGAAATTCGGCGTGGAGCTGACCAAGGACGCGCTCGATTTCATGGCAGCGACATCGGCGGGAGATGCGCGCCAGGCATTGAACAGCCTTCAACTCGTCATCGAAACTGCGCATGGCTCCGTGGATGCGGAAGAGGTCCAGAAGATCCTGCAGCGCCGATCGCTGATGTACGACAAAGGCGGCGAAGAGCACTACACCATCATTTCAGCGCTTCACAAATCGATCCACAACGGAGACGCGGACGCCGCGGTCTACTGGCTGGTGCGCATGCTGGAGGGTGGCGAAGATCCGCTTTATATCGCGCGCCGGCTGGTGCGCGCAGCGTCGGAGGACATCGGCAACGCCGATCCGCACGCGCTGGTGCTGGCCGTGGCGGTGAAGGAGGCCACCCACTTCATCGGGATGCCGGAAGCAGGCGTCGCGCTGGCGCAGCTCACGACCTATCTCGCTGCCGCCCCGAAATCGAATGCCGTTTACGCCGCCTATGGCGAAGCGGTCCATGAAGTGCGACAAGGCGACAATCCACCCGTGCCTCCGCAAATTCGCAACGCGCCGACGCGGCTGATGGGAGAGCTCGGCTATGGCCGCGGGTATCAGTACGCGCACGATTTCGACGAGCAGACGACTTCGATGGAGTGCCTGCCGGAGTCACTGGCCGGTCGACGCTTCTATGCGCCAAAAGACATCGGATTTGAGCGCGAGATCAGGGAGAGACTCGAGAAGATGCGCTCCGCACGATCGGCGTCGGCTTCCGATCCTGACCCAGATTGACGTAGACGACCTGCGCCTCCGTCACCAGCACTTTGTTCTGCGGATTGTTGTATCGATTCGCTTCCACCACCACCTTGACGGTGATCGATGTCCTGCCGATGCGCAGCGTTTCGCACCAGAAGCTGATGAGGTCACCGACAAAGACCGGCTGATGGAACACGATCTTGTCCATCGCCACGGTGACCATGGTGTTCGATCCCTGCCTTCGTGCTTCGATGGCGCCGGCCTGGTCGATGTAAGAGAGGATGACCCCGCCGAAGATCGTGCCCTGCGCATTGGTCTCGCGCGGCATCATGAGCACGCGGATGGCGGGCTCATTCCACTTGGGCAGAATTTGAATCATCGGGTTGCTCGGTTGCTGAGTTGCTAGGTTACTCAGTAACCCAGGAACCCAGCAACCTTCAGCAACCTACAGGCCGGCCTGCTGCGGCGGCGCGTTGCGCTGCATCACGACCGGGTTGATCTCGATCTTCGACGCTTTTCGGAGCCGCTGCAGAAGCACCGTCCGGAGATTTCGGGCCTGTTGCTGGCGCAGCATCTCGGCGTACTGGCCGCGACTCTCATCGACCGCTTTCGGGTCGACTTTCTTCTGCTCGATGACCTGCAACACCACGGCGCCGTCGCTCATCACGATCGGCCCTTTCATTTCGCCGACCTTCGCTGACATGGCGGCATCGACCAGCGCGGTCGTGTCGCCGGAGAAGCCGGAGACATAACCCTGGCGAGTGACCATCGTTTCCAACGCCGTCTGTCCCGCTTTCTTCGCGACCTCGTCGATGTTCGCAGCCGGCAGGGCCTGCGCGAGTTTTTGCTGCGCCGCCTGGCGCGCTTTCGCGCTGCGCGCGTCGGCCTCGACCTTGGCGCGGATCTCGGTCAACTCTGCAACGCCGCCCGGACGAATGGCGTAGAGATAAGGAATCGCCGGACCGCGCTGCGTGCCGATGATTTCGCCAACGTCGCCTTGCTTGGCGGAAAACGCCCACGCTGCCACCGCGGGATTGTTGCCCATGCCCGGGATGGGATCGTTCTTGGCGAACCACTGCGTATCGTTCGAGCTCACTCTGTCATTCGCGAGCGCGGCGAATTCGGCCGGCGTTTTCGGCTTCGATTGCTTCAGCCGCGCGGAAATCTTGGTGATCTCGTCGCGGGCCTGATCCTTTGACATCTGATCGGACAGCTGCGCGGAAAGCATTGGACGCACTTCTTCGAAGGGTCGGTACCCGCCAGGCTTGCGCTCCAGCACTTTGATGATGTGGTAACCGAACTCCTTCGAGCGAATGGGGTCGCTGATAGTGTTCATCGGAATCGAGAATGCCGCTTGATCGAACGGATCGACCGTCATTCCGCGATCGACGAAGCCCATGTCTCCGCCTTTGCCGGCCGAGGAGGGATCGCCTGAATTCTCCTTGGCAAGCTTGCCGAAATCAGCGCCGTCGCGAAGCTGCTTCACGATGTTCTCCGCTTTCGCCTTTGCTCCTGCGTCCTGATCCGGCGTTGCATTGATGTCGACCTTGATCAGGATGTGAAGGATGTGGGCCGACTCCGGCCGCTTGTAATCTTCCTTCGAGGCGTCGTAACGCTTCTTCAGCTCCGCATCGGTCGGGATGATCTGCGAGCGAAGTCGATTCTGGTCCGCAAGCAGATACTTCAAGGCGCGTTGTTCGCCGTGCGCGTAGTTCGCCTGATTCGCTTTGTAGTACTGGTCGACTTCCGCCGGCGTCACCGTGACCGCCGCCGCTTCGCGCGCGGTGGCCAGCAACACGTATTTGATCTTCGCGTTTTCCGTGACGCGCTTGTATTCCTCATCGGCAGCCTTCGGTGAGATCACGATGGAGCTCGTCATCGCGCTGTCGATCTTTCGCAGCGTGATCTCCTTCGCCATCTCGTCTTCGAATTCGGCCGTCGATTGATAGCCGAGCTGGCCCGTGACCCAACGCGCGTAGAGCTCCTGGCCGACAAAACGTCCGTTGGGATTGAGTGTCGGGATCTCGAGGATGCGCTTGCGAACTTCCGCCGGTGTCGCGTTCAGATGCAGTTTGTACGCTTGCTGAAGAAGCAGACGTTGATCGACCAGCCCGTCCAGCACCTGCTGGGGCAGATTCATGGCCTGAACCATTTCGGCCGTCAGAGGCTGCCGGTACATCTGTTCGTAATTTTTCTGGGTGTAATAGAGGGCGCGGTCGTATTCGCGAAACGCAATCGTCTCGCCGTTCACTCGCGCGGCGTAGGCCCGGTCCTCCTTCTGGACGCGGGGACCGCCAAGACCCATATCGACATAGACAAAGCCGATGACGAAAGCAGCAACCACAGCGAGCAGAGCCCACTTGAGCTGCTGGAAGTTGTCGCGCATCAATTTGAGCATCGGGAAGACCTCTTTGAGAGTTGGGGAGTGTGGAGCCCCGGTTAGACTAAAAAACGCGGCAGTTTACCTATTCCCGCAAACAACGGCAAACGCGGCTGGATGCTGTGTTATAAAAGATGAACTTCGTCCGATGGCGATCAAAAAGGCGGCACGCCCGCGCGCCGAGTTCGACTGGTATTTGATCTCGATCGATCGGCTCAAGCAGATCGGACTCGTCATTCTTTTGCTTGCGCTCGGTCTCGCCGGTTGGTGGTTCTTCACCAACCAGAAACGGAATCCGCGCAGCGCAGCCGAGGCCGCGATTGCGGATGCGCGCGAAGCACTGAACAGCCTGGCGTCATCGAAAGACTTCTCGAATCATCGGTCCGAATTCGATCGCGCTCAGAAGAAGTTAGAGGACGCGACAACGTTGCTGACTTCCGGTAAGTACCCGAATGCGCAGGAAGCGGCAGTCGAGTCACAGACGATCAGTCGCGCCGCGATCAGCGGCGGCGGGGCCGACAACGACGCGCAATTCCTCACCGTAGAGGGAGACGTGTCCTTTCAGAAATCGGCGACTTCGGAGTGGAAGCGAGCTGATGTGCGAACTCCTCTCTTCAATGGCGATTGGGTCAAAACGGGAGAGAGCGCATCGGCCGAGCTCATCTTTTCCAACGGATCCCTTTACACCATCGGGCCCAACGCGCTTCTGGAGATCTATGCCCAGTTCAATCCCGCCACCTCGAAAAAGAGCAATTCCGTTCAGATGCAAATCGGATCGGTCGAGGTCGCAACGACGGATGACGTCTCGACGGTCCGCACGCCGGGCAGCCAGGTCGTTGTGGATTCGGATTCGACGACGCAGGTCGGAGTCGACAGGCAGAAACAGACCGCCGTCGTCGCGACCAAGGGTTCGGCCTCGGTGACGCCTCCAAACGGTGGCACTGCCGTCAAACTGAACACCGGCCAGAAGGTTAACGCGACCTCGCAAGGCTCGATCTCGCAGGTCAGAAACCTCGTCATGCCGCCCGCCCTGCTGACGCCTGCCGACAATCAGGTTTATCCGATGAGCAGCGAATCCCGCGTTGAGTTCGCCTGGGAGCCGGTTCCGGGTGCCACGTCATATCAACTCCAGGTCTCGAGATCCCGCCTTTTCACGAGCCTGGAGATCAACTCGAAGCGCCAGAAATCCACCGCGTCCGCCAAGGTGACCGCCGAAGGGGCCTTCTACTGGCGAGTCGCCGCGGTCGGGCCCGAGGGGGAGGCTGGCCCGTTCTCGTCGTTCAGGCGTTTACGTGTCAGCGGCGCGCCACAGCAGGCAGGATCGATCAACACCGAGGTGCCTCCGCCGACGCTGCAGATCAAAAAGCCGTACTCGATCGGAGGACCGTTCTACATGGTCGAGGGAGTCACCGATCCGGGGGCCACGGTCTTCATCAACGACGAGGAAGTGGATGTCGAATCCAACGGTCATTTCAAGAAACTGGTGAGCTTCAACAGAGTCGGCCGGAACTCCGTCGTTGTAAAAGCAGTCAACGCTGCCGGCAAACAAACGATACAATCTGAGACGGTGCTGGTCGAAGAATAGCGCTGGCGCGTCTAGCACCTAATTTGCACCCCTGCCGCGGCGGCTCCAAAGTCCGCGCGAGAAGGAAGTTCCACCGGTAATGGCTGTCAAATCTTTGCTTTCAATGTTCTCGAACGATCTCGCGATCGACCTCGGGACAGCGAACACTCTCGTCTACGCGAAGAACAAAGGCATCGTCGTGCGCGAGCCTTCGATCGTCGCGGTCAACAAGATCAACAACAACGTCGAAGCGGTCGGCAAAGAAGCGAAAGAGATGCTTGGCCGCACGCCGGGAAACATCGTCGCAATTCGCCCGATGAAAGATGGTGTGATCGCCGACTTCGAAGTGACCGAGAAGATGATCAAGTACTTCATCGAGAAAGCGCACGGCCGGCGATTTCTGGTGAAGCCGCGGATCGTGATCTCGGTGCCGTCCGAAATCACCCAAGTCGAAAAGCGCGCGGTCAAAGACTCGGCGCTCCGCGCTGGAGCGACCGAGGTCTATCTGATCGAACAGGCGATGGCGGCGGCGATCGGCGCCGGTCTTCCCATCACCGATCCGACCGGAAATATGATCGTCGACATCGGCGGCGGCACAACCGACGTCGCGGTCATCTCACTGGCCGGCATCGTGTACTCGCGATCGGTCCGCGTTGCCGGCAACGAAATGGACGACGCGATCATTCAGTACATCAAGCGCAAGTACAACCTGCTCATCGGTGAGCGAACTGCCGAGCAGGTGAAGATGGAGATCGGATCGGCATTCCCGCTCGACGAAGAGATGACCATGGAGATCAAGGGGCGCGATCTCGTCGAGGGCGTCCCAAAGACGTTGATCGTTTCGGATGAGGAGATCCGCGAAGCGCTTTCCGAGACCGTGGCGACCATTGTCGAAGCGGTGCGGGTGGCGCTGGAACGTACGCCGCCCGAGCTGTCTGCCGACATCATGGACAAGGGCATCATCATCGCCGGCGGCGGCTCGATGCTGAAGAACCTCGACAAACGGCTTCGCGAGGAGACCGGCCTTCCGGTGACGCTGGCCGAGGATCCACTCGCTTGCGTGGCGCTCGGAACGGGGCAGATGCTCACTGACTTCAACCTTCTGAGAAAGATCTCAATTGAATAGTCCTGAGTCCTGAGTGCTGAGTCCTGAGAAAAAGCTCAACACTCAGGACTCAGGACTCAGGACTCAGGACTTGATGGCCTGTATTCTGCTCAGGCCGTAAGGCAGAACATGGCAGTACCCGTAGACGTCATTCCCCGGCGACCGACGCTTCTTTTCATCGTCGTCCTTTCCCTGCTGTTCGTGCTGATGAGCTTGAGCAGCCGGACGCGCTACGTCGGCGAAACGCGCACGATGTTCGAGCGCACGGTGATGACAATCTTTTCGCCGGTGCCCAAGACCGTAAATTGGATCGGGCAGACGACCGCCGACATGTACCACGGCTATCTCGACATGCGGCGGTCGGTGAACGAAAACCTGGAGCTACACCGAAAAGTCATTGACCTGACCACGGAGAACCTGAAGCTTCGCCAATCGGAGGGGGATCTCAAACGGCTGCGCAGCCTTCTCAGCTACGCCGAAGAGTTCACCATGCCCACCACGATGGCGCAGGCGATCATGCTCGACACATCGGGCCGCTTCAAAGCCATCATCATCGATCGCGGTTCGACCGCTGGAATTCAAGTCAACGATGCCGTCGTCAACGCCAGCGGTTTGATCGGCCGCGTTGTGCTGACGACGAAAGACATGGCCAAGATCCAACTGATCACCGACGCGAACTCGTCCGCTGGAGTTCTGGTCGAACGCACGCGGCGCCAGGGTGTTCTGCGCGGTGACGGCACTGCCGGAGCGGCCTTGTACGACATTCCTTCGCTGGCCGACGTGCAACCAGGCGACAAAGTTCTCACCGCAGGCATCGATGGGATCTATCCGAAAGGAATTCCGGTGGGTGTGGTGACCAAAGCGGAAAAGGGACAGGACCTTTTCAAGAACATCACGGTGCATCCATTCGTCGACGTTGGAAGCATCGAAGAAGTGATCGTGCTGCACACGCGGAAGATTCCGGGAGACGTGGTGAGGTACACGCCGTGAGATGGCTTCGATTCACGATCGGACTTCTCATCGCGCTCACGCTGCATTCGCTTCTCGACAGCTTCTATCCCAACGCCCTGGCATTCTTCAATCCCTATCTGATTCTGGTGGTCTACTACTCGATGGGTGGGAATCTCGTCGGCGCGATCTTCGCCGGCATTGCGGCCGGGCTGGTGCAGGACGCCTATTCGATGTCGATCTTCGGCTTGCACGCCTTCGCGCTGACGGTGATCGCGTACGTCGTCGCTTACATCAATGCCCGGCTGATGCTGCGTGGCACGCTGATGTTCGGCGTCTGTCTGTTCGGCGCGGTCATCGTGAATGAGCTCGTGATTTTCGTCCTGGTCAACATTTTGCTCAAGCAAAGGATCGAGATGTTCGAGCAGGCCATGATCGTCAAAGCGATCTTCACGTCGTTGTTCGGAATGCTGGTGTATCAGTTGTTAACGCTGTTCCTGAGAGAAGAACCGATCGAGGCTACGCGGCGGCCGGCGTATTAACGATGAGAGTTTATCGAGACGATCAAAAGTTCCTCACCTTCCGCATCAACGCATTGCTTTGGGCGATCGTGGCCATTTTCGTCTTCCTTGCCGGATCGTTCTGGTTCGTGCAGGGAGTGCAGGCCGAGAGATATCGCAATCTGTCGGACGCCAACGCGCTGCGTCCGGTGTCGATGCCCGCCAAGCGCGGCCTGATCCTCGATCGCGAGGGCAAGAAAATCCTGACTGACAATCAGCCGGCGTACTCGCTCACGCTCGATCGCGTCGTGATGCGGCCGATCGTGAAGAGCGACAGGACGCATCGCGGCAAATTGATCGTGTTTCTGGCGACATCGCTCGGCACGACACCGCAAGACATCGAAGCACGCCTCGACAAGGGAAAAGCGACTCCGTTCGCACGACCGATCCCGGTGGCCGACGATCTGACCATGTCGCAGGTGGCATCGATACAGGCGGAGTCCTTGTCGTTCCCCGAGCTCAACGTCGAACCGGTGCAGCGCCGGAACTATCCGTACGGAATGATGGCGTCACATGCCATCGGCTTCATCGGCGAAGTATCCGAAAGAGATCTGATCCAGCACAAGGATCTCAAGCCGGGAGATCTGATCGGCAAGCGCGGCGTCGAGCTGATGTACGACGAATACCTGCGCGGCAAAGACGGAACGCAATACTGGGAGTACGACAGCCACGGCCGCCGGCTGGCGGAGGTGCGGACCGCGCGACAGGATCCGGTTGCCGGCAGCAACGTCTATCTGACCATCGATTTCGATCTGCAGCGCCGCGCCGAGCAGTACTTCGTCGAAAACGAATTCGTCGGCGCGGTAGTCGCGCTCGATCCGCGCAACGGTGAAGTTCTGGCCATGGTCTCCTCGCCCGAATTCAATCCGAACGTCTACTCCAAACGCTTCACGCCCGAAACCTGGAAGTTGATTGCATCGAATCCGTTCAAGACCGAGCTCAATCGCGCCATTCAGGGACTCTACTCGCCCGGATCGGTATTCAAAACCGTGATGGCGATGGCGGGACTGGCGGAGGGAGCCATCGGTCCCGGCACAACGTTCAGCTGCGGCGGAAGCGCAGTCTTCTTCGGCCGGCGCTTTCGATGCTGGCGAAGGCAGGGGCACGGCGAATTGGCAGTCACCAACGGACTCAAGGTCTCATGCGACATCTTTTTCTACAACACCGGCGCGCGACTCGGCATCGACAAGATCGCGAAGTGGGCCAACAACCTCGGTTTCGGCCAGGTCTCGAAGATCGATCTGGACGGCGAGAAAGCCGGCATCGTTCCTTCGACGGAATGGGCGGCTGCCAGGCAGCATCGCAAGTGGTATCCCAGCGAGACCATCTCGGTCTCCATCGGACAAGGTCCGCTGATCGTCACGCCGCTGCAGACGGCGGTGATGATGGCGGCCATCGCCAACGGCGGGACCCTTTATCGGCCGCACGTCGTACGGATGATCGAGCGCCTGAAGCCCGACGGCTCGATCGAGCGCCTGCAGGTCGCCAGTGAAGTTGTTCGCAGGATCCAACTCCCGCCTAACACGCTGGAGACTGTCCAAAACGGCCTGTGGAAGGTCGTGAACGAAGAGGGTGGCACGGCCGGAAATGCGCGCGTGACAGGACTCAACATCTGCGGCAAGACCGGCACGGCGCAGGTGATCGCGCAAAGCGGCTGGTTCAGCACCGCCGGTCTGCCTTTCATGCAGCGCGATCACGCCTGGTTCGTGTCATACGCTGAAAAAGAAAATCCCCAAATGGTTGTTGCGGTTTTCGTGGAACATGCCGGCCAGCACGGCGGCACCGACGCGGCCCCGCTCGCCAAACTGCTTTACGAATCGCGATTCAAAGGACAGATCGAAAGCGCCAGTCTCGATCTCAACAATCCCGACACGCTGGAGGCGATCCGCGAAGGAAAACTGCCCGTCCCTGGTCAGGAGAAAAAAGCACCTCCCGTTCCCCCGAACTCCAACTTCGGCCACTGATGCTGCGATGGGGTCAGGTCTACCTGACCCCAAAACAAAAAGGGCAGCCGGATTGGCTGCCCTTCCCTCGGTGGCTGTTGTGACGTCTTACGACAGAGTCACGTTCGCGGCCTGCAGGCCCTTGGGGCCCTGCACCACGTCAAACTGAACGTGGGCACCCTCGGAGAGGGAGCGGAAGCCGTTGCCCTGGATGGCGGAGAAGTGGACGAACACGTCCTCACCGCCCTCCGTCGTGATGAATCCGAAGCCCTTGGCGTCGTTGAACCACTTAACGGTACCGTTTGTTTTCACGGGTTGAATCTCCTTTCCGTGCTGCCAGTCGGAGATTCGAAACCGCGAGGTTCTGCGTCTCGAAAGGCAAACAGCGAGATAGTGCAAGAAACCTCTTGGAACGGCGGACCATTCCCCTACCGCCTGAATTTGTCCAATTTCCTGCGGTCGCGCTTGGTGGGGCGGCCACTGCCCCGCTCGCGCAGCGCGAGCCGCGTCACCCCGGAATCCTGCTTGGGCGTCTCGTCCACATACATGGTCCTCGCGACGTCCTTCGAGACCTGAATGACCGGCACCTCTCCCACCACCACCCGGCGGTAGTGGGTGCCGTGAAGGAACTCGATAGCGTCGCCCGGCTTGACCCCCGCCGCAGGCTTGACCCGCTGGCCGTTGATCTTCACTTTTCCGCCGCGGCAAGCCTCGGCCGCCTCGCTCCGATGCTTGAAGAGGCATACGAGTTTCAGCCAGACGTCAATTCGGTGTCTGTCACTCATGGCGGCTATAATTCACGAACCATGATCAAAGCGGACATCGTCAATAAAGTCGCCGAATTATCGGAAATTTCGCGCGTCAAGGCGGCGCAGGCGGTGGACACGGTCATCGAAGGCCTTCGCAATGCGCTTGCCCGAGGACAAAGGATCGAGCTGCGGGGGTTCGGGGTGTTCCAGGTCAAGCAGCGCAAGAAGGGCATCGGACGCAACCCGAAAACCGGCGTGGAAGTGAAGATTCCGCCCGGAAACACGATTCGCTTCAAGCCCGGCAAGGAGCTACGCAACCTGCTCTGATGGCGTATTTCACTTCCGAGTCGTTCGCGTTTCTTCGAGAGCTGAGCAAGAACAACAATCGGGACTGGTTCGCGGCCAACAAAAAGCGATACGAATCGGAGGTCCGGGATCCCGCTCTCCGATTCATCGGCGACTTCGCACCGCGGCTAAATCGCATTGCGCCGCATCTGGTCGCAGATCCGCGGCCGGTAGGCGGCTCGATGTTTCGCATCTATCGCGACACGCGGTTCTCGCGCGACAAATCGCCCTACAAAACCCACCTCGGCATCCACTTTTTTCACGAAAAGGCTAAAGCGGCCGCGAGCGTTCCGGGCTTTTACCTGCACATCTCGCCGGAGCAAGACTTCGCCGCGGCCGGCATCTGGCATCCCGACCCTCAATCGCTGGCGAAGATCCGTGAGGTAATCGCCAAAGGATCACCGGATTGGAAAGCGATCAAAAAATCGAAGCTGCCCGTCGAGGGGGGCGCGCTCAAAAGACCGCCGCGAGGTTACACGCCCGATCATCCCATGGTGGAGGATCTCAAGCGAACGGATTTCATCACGTCAATTCCTTTGAGCGAGAAAGAGATCTGCAGCAACAAATTCATGGCAGACTTCGCGGCCGACTGTCGCAAAATGACGCCGCTGGTTCGCTTCGTCGCACGCTCCCTGAAACTGCCATGGTGATGGAGACGGTCCTCGTCCTCGACTTCGGATCACAATACACACAGTTGATTGCACGCCGGATTCGAGAGCAGCGTGTCTACTCCGTCGTTCACCCGTTCGATCATCCGATCGAAAAAATTCGCGAGCTGAACCCGAAAGCGATCGTCTTTTCCGGAGGCCCGCAATCGGTCTACGCCGAATCGGCTCCCATTGCGTCACGGGAAGTGTTCGATGTCGGCGTCCCGATTCTCGCCATCTGCTACGGCATGCAGATGATGGCGTACCTCCTGGAGGGAAAAGTGGAAGCCGCGGATGAGCGCGAGTACGGCCGCGCCGAGATCGACGTGATCGCGGACTCGCTGCTTCTGGCCAGGACTCCGAAACATCAGCGCGTGTGGGCCAGTCATGGCGATCGCATCGTCCGCGAGCCGCCAGGATTTCGCGTGACCGCGCGATCGGACAATGCGCCCATCGCGGGATTCGAAAATCGGGAGCGTCGCTGCTTCGGCATCCTCTTTCACCCGGAAGTGACGCACACCGAAGCAGGGACCGAAATCCTCCGCAACTTTCTATTCAACATTGCCGGCTGCAAACCCACCTGGGATCTGGGCGACTACCGCAAGCGGAAAGTGCAGGAGATCCGAGCGACGGTGGGGAAAAAGAAGGCCATCGCCGCCGTCAGCGGCGGCGTCGACTCGACCGTGGCGGCGCTGCTGGTGGCCGAGGCCATCGGCGATCAGCTCACAGCGATGTTCGTCGACAACGGCGTCCTTCGAAAAAACGAGGCCATGCAAGTCGCCTCGCGGCTCAGCGATCGCCTGGGCTTGCATTTCATCGCGGTCGATGCGCGCGAGCGATTCTACGAACGACTGGCGGGAGTCGAAGATCCGGAGATCAAACGCAAACGCATCGGCAACGAATTCATCGCCGTCTTCGAGGAAGAAGCGAGGAAGATCAAAGACGCCGAATTTCTCGTTCAGGGAACGCTGTATCCCGATGTCATCGAGTCGGTCTCGATCAAGGGACCGTCATCGGTCATCAAGACGCATCACAACGTCGGCGGGCTTCCCGAAAAGATGGGGCTCAAGTTGATCGAGCCTGTCCGCGAGCTCTTCAAAGACGAGGTTCGCGCCCTCGGACTGCAACTCGGATTGGAAGAGGAATTCGTCTGGCGTCATCCCTTCCCCGGACCCGGCCTGGCCGTGCGCATCCTCGGCGAAGTCAATGCCGAGCGCGTGGAGATTCTCCAGAACGCCGACGACATCGTGATCGACGAAATTCGGCAGGCGGGCCTCTACCGCGACATCTCGCAGGCCTTTGCGGTGCTGCTCCCGGTGCGGAGCGTGGGGGTGATGGGCGACGAGCGCACATACGAGAACGTCCTGGCCGTACGCGCCGTCACCACGACCGATTTCATGACCGCGGATTGGTTTCGCATGCCGCACGATCTGCTCGACCGCATCGCGCGGCGCGTGGTCAACGAGGTGCGCGGCGTGAACCGCGTGGTCTACGACATCTCGTCGAAGCCGCCCAGCACCATCGAGTGGGAGTAAACCAAGGCAGAAGGCAGAAGGCAGAAGGCAGAAGGCAGAGGCGGAAGGGATCCGTTCCGCCCATTTACTTCTGCCTTCTGCCTTTTGCATTCCGAAGAAATCGGGGGCAGGGCGAAAGCCCCTGCCCCCGAGCGTTTGTGGTCGTGGGTCCCTCTCCCCACCACCGTTGGTAGCGCGCAGCAGGGACGCGCTAGTCGCTTGTCATCCCGAGCGTAGCGAGGGATCGGTGTGGGAGGGCGGCGCGCAACTGCTGCGGACCACCCAGCCACACCGATTCCTCGCTAACGCTCGGAATGACATCTTCAATCGCTCAAATTTCTGATCACCGTCGGAATATCGAGGTCATTGCCGAAATCGCTCGACGCCATGGGGCCGAATCCGCCGCTGCCGTCGGTCGTCTTCGAGAATCCTTTGCGAAAAAAGGGTGGATCGTAAATTTCTCCTTCCGAGCCGACCTGCTGCGGCGGCGTCTCCGCAGCTTTGACCTCGTGCGTCTGCGCCAGCGTGCGGGCCATCGGAGATTGCGCCGCCGGCTGCGGACGCGGAATGTTGGAAAGCTGTTCGCCGCGCGTGTTGAGCAACCCCTTGGTTGCGGCGTCGAACCCGGTCGCGATGACCGTGACTTTCACCTCGTCCTTCATCTTTGGATCGATGACCGTGCCGAAGATGATGTTGGCCTCCTCGTCGGCCGCTTCCTGGATGATGGAGGCCGCTTCGTGCACCTCGAACAGCGTCATGTCGGTGCCGCCGGTGATGTTGATCAGCACGCCCTTGGCGCCTTCGATCGACGCTTCTTCGAGCAGCGGCGACGAGATGGCCCGCTGGGCCGCTTCCACGGCGCGATGCTCGCCGGTCGACACGCCGGTGCCCATCAGCGCCATGCCCATGCCGTGCATGATGGTCTTGACATCGGCGAAATCGAGATTGATCTCACCGGGCACGGTGATCAGATCGGAAATGCCCTGCACCGCCTGACGCAAAACGTCGTCAGCGATCTTGAAGGCTTCGCCCAGCGACGTTGCGCGCTCGACGAAGTTGAGAAGCCGCTCGTTCGGGATCGTAATCAGAGTGTCGACGGTGTCGCGCAGCGCGCGGATGCCTTGCTCGGCCTGCACGCGGCGGCGCTTGCCTTCGAATGCGAAAGGCTTCGTGACGACCGCCACGGTCAGTGCGCCTAACTCGGCCGCAAGCGAGGCGATGATCGGCGTGGCACCGGTGCCCGTCCCCCCGCCCATCCCGGTCGTGATGAAGATCATATCGGCGCCGCTGAGCGCCTCCAGGATGCGATCGGTGTCCTCCAGCGCGGCCTGCTTGCCGACTTCGGGATTCGCGCCGGCGCCAAGACCCTTGGTCAGTTTCGCGCCTATCTGAATCTTGTTAGGCGCGAGCGACGTGCGCATGGCCTGCACGTCGGTGTTCGTCACCAGAAACTCGACCCCTTTGATGCCGGACTGGATCATCCGGTTGACGGCATTGCCACCTCCACCGCCCACCCCGATCACCTTGATCTTGGCTGTGAGCTGCTCCTCGTCGAGCGAGATCTTCAGCTTGCCCGCGTCCGGTGATTCGTCAAACGTTATCATTTACAGTCTCCCATTATCATATACATTTAATTGGCCGCAAACCATGCCCGGAGCGAATCCGCCACCTTCGCCAACCCTCGGCGCGGACGCCGCCGGATGCGCGCGCGATCGCGGAATCCCCACAACAGCAGGCCGGTCGCGGCTGCCCATTCCGGGCCGTTCACAGTGTCGGCAAGGCCCGCCAGGCCTCGCGGAATCCCTTTGCGCGCCTGTTGGTCGAACACCTGCTCGACCATCTCCACCATGCCATCCATTTCCGCTCCTCCCCCCACCAGCACCACGCCGGAGCGGATCTCTTTCTCCAGCCCCACTTTCTCGAGATCGTGATAGACCAGCTTCGCGATCTCGGCCGCGCGCGGCTCGAGGATGTTGGTCAGCTCGTGCTTCGACAAAATCTTGGGCGCGCGGCCGCCGACGGTCGGCACTTCGATCGGATCGTCGTTGGTGACCAGCGACGCCACCGCACAGCCGTAGCGTTTCTTGATCCGCTCGGCATCTTCCATGGGGGTGCGCAGCACCACCGAGACGTCGCTCGTGAAATGTCCCGCGCCGACCGGCAACACGTTGGTGTGAATCACGTTGCCTTCCAGAAAAACGGCATAGTCGGTGGTGCCGGCGCCGAGATCCATGAGCAGGACGCCCATCTCGCGCTCGTCCTGCGTCAGCACCGCTTCCGCCGCCGCCAGCTGTTCCAGCACCAGCTCCTGCACCGCGATACCCGACTTGTTGACGGCCGTCAAAACATTTTGATTGTGCGTTCGCGCGCCGGTGACGATGTGCACGTTGGCCTCCAGGCGGGCCGCGGTCATGCCCAGCGGATCGTGAATGCCATCCTGTCCGTCGACGATGAATTCCCGAGGGATGACGTGCAGCAGCTCCAGCTCGGCAGGAATGTTGATCGACTTCGATGCCTCGATGACCCGATCGATGTCTTCGCGAGAGATTTCTTTATGTTTGCCGCCAACCGAAACGACACCGCGCGAGTTGACCGATCGAATGTGATCGCCGGCCACACCGACATACACCGACTCGATCTGCAGCCCGGCCATGACCTCGGCCTCATCGACTGCTTTCTTGACGGCGTCGATGGCCTGATCGAGGTTGATGATGTTCCCGCGCCGCGTTCCCTTCATCGGCGCCGTGCCTTTGCCGATGATCTCGAGCTGGTTGCGTTCGGTGATCTCGCCGACCAGCACGCACACCTTCGACGTCCCGATGTCGAGCGCGACGATGTACTTTTCTTCGGTCTTCGGCATCTGAAGTTCCTCCTCAATTCGTGATCGGCACCGGAACAAGCGGCCGTCGCACCATCGGCGCGGCCGGCATCGAGCGCAACGGCTTGATGATGATCTGTCCGTTGAAGCGCAGATCGGCGTACCCGATGTCGCCGCCAACCAAGCGCTCGGCGCTCGCGATGGCGCGCAGATCGCGCCACTTCGATGACAGGTCCCCTTCGTCGGCATAGACGAAGGCATGTAGTTCGCGATCGAAAAACGCGAAGCCACGCGGCGCGAGCGGCCGGAGCTCGGAAATTCTGGCGTAGAGTTCGGGATCGTTTCCTCGAAGCTGACGAAGAATCGCGACGCAGCGCGATAAATCGCTCGATCGCGCGTTGCTGATCATGGGCAGGTCGGCATCGCCCACCGATGGTGAAAGCGCCGCGAACGCGGCCCCGCGTTCGTCGACGTAACGGATCGCGTCGTCGGTCTGCGCCAGCGCAATCGGTACACGCTCGACGATGCGCAAGCGGAGCGTGTCGGGAAGCTTTTTCTCGATCTCGACCCGGCTAACCCACGGCAAAGACGCGACTTCCGTGCGCAGTCGCGCAATGTCGAGGTTGAAAAGATTCGCGCCCATGTAGTGCCGTCTCACGGCTTCGAGGTCGCCGGCGCTGCTGTGCTGCGCCCCGATGATTTCGAGTTGCCGGACGGCGAATCGGCGATCCGATTGCGTGCGGCGATAGAGCACAGCCAGCGCCGCGATGGCGACCAGCAACATGACGGCGTTGCGGAGAACGACCATCAGGCGCCGCAGCTGCACGCTTCGATAATTGCGGCGGACGCTCTCCACGTCCGACGGGCGAAGGAAGCGTTCGGTCGATCCAAATTGCGGCTGCACGCTGCTCATGGGTCGGCCTCCGCCAACGCCTCGCTGATCTCATGGACGTCACCGGCGCCGAGGGTGATAAACAGATCGTTGGGCTTCAGTCGCTGACGCAGCTTCTGCACGATTTGTGCGTTGCTGCCTTCGACAAATTCCACCCCTTCGACAGCGTCGGCGATCAACCGCGCCGTGATGCCCTCGATCGGCTCCTCGCGCGCGGCGTAGATCGGCGCGACCAGGGCCACGTCGGCGACTTTGAGCGACTCGCCGAATTCACGGGCGAAATCGCGGGTGCGGGTGTACAGATGCGGCTGAAACAGCGCCACGATGCGCCGGTTCGGATAGCCCGTGCGGGCCGCGGTCAGCGTGGCGCGAATCTCGGTCGGATGATGCGCGTAGTCGTCGACGATCAACGCCCCGGCATATTCGCCGAGGAGTTGGAAACGACGGTCGACGCCGAGGAACTTCGCCAGGCCGGTCGCCATCACCGCGGTTGCGATTCCGAGCTCGCGCGCGACCGCGATCGCTGCCAGCGCGTTGCGCACGTTGTGCTCGCCGGGAACGAACAGCCGAAACCATCCGACCTCCGGCACTTCGAAACGCGAACCGCGCTCGTCGAACGTGATGTTGGTGGCGCGGAGATCGGCGTGGTCGCCCAGGCCATATCGAATGGTCCTTTGTTTTGTCTTTTTCAGAAGCGCAGCCACGGTCGGATCATCGGCGCATCCCACCACCGTGCCGCCGGCCTTGATGCCTTCGACAAAGACATGAAACGCTTCTGCGATGGCCTCGAAGCTGCCGTAGTACTCGAGATGATCGGCTTCGATGTTCGTGACCACAGCGATCTGCGGATGCAGCTCGTGAAAGCTGCGGTCGTATTCGTCGGCTTCGACGACGGCCAGATCGCCCTTCCCGTTCCTGGCGTTCGATCCGATGTTGCGCAGCACGCCGCCGATCACGATGGTCGGATCGAGGCCCGCTTCTTCCAGGACAACCGCGATCATGGCGGAGGTCGTCGTTTTGCCGTGCGTACCCGAAACGCCGACGTTGCGCTTATCGTTGACCAGCGCGCCGAGAATTTCCTTTCGCTTCATGACCGGAATGCCTCGCGCGCGAGCGGCGTCGACTTCCGCGTGCCGGCCGTGGATGGCGGAGGTGACGACCACCAGGTCAACGCCGTGGAGGTGCGCCGGATCGTGTCCAATCGATACCCGAACGCCGCGGCTGGTCAGAAGGTCGGTGGCGGCGGACGGCCGCAGATCACAGCCGGAGACCCTCACGCCGCGCTCGGCCAGGATCTCAGCAATGCCACTCATTCCGATTCCGCCGATGCCGACGAAATGAATGTTCTTAATGTGTTCAAAATTCATTAGGTTCAGTGGCTTGCTTAATGTTTATTTTATTCGGTTCTCTCAATTTTTTCGAGTAAATCTACGATTTTCTTTGTCGCTTGGGGAGCGGCCTGCGCACGCGCTGCCGCCCCCATCCGCGCCACGCGCGCGGCATCGCCGAGAATTTCGCTGATCGTCATGGCGAGTTTTTCCGGAGTGAGCTGCGATTCGGTGATCACCACCGCGCCGCCGGCCTTCTCCACCACGCGGGCGTTCAATTCCTGATGATTGTTCGTGGCGGCCGCGAATGGCACCAGGATGGCCGCCCGCCCGACCGCCGCCAGCTCGCCGATCGTCATCGCGCCGGCGCGGCTGACCACGACATCCGCCGCCGCGATCGCGTCGACGATCAGATCGAGATACGGAACGACGCGCGCGTCTGGAAACGCGGAGGTGCGATACGCCTGACGCACCTGATCGAGCTCTTTCGGCCCGGTCTGATGCACGATCGACAAGCGATCCTTGAGTCGCGCCAGGAAAAGGAGCGCGCCGCTCATGGCTTCGTTGAGGATGTGGGAGCCCTGGCTGCCGCCGAATATGAGAAGACGTTGTCGGTTGTCGGTTGTCGGTTGTCGCGTCGCTTGAAAAAATTCGCGGCGAATTGGATTGCCGGTCACGACCGCATCGGCGCGCTTCATCCGCGGTCCGGCGTCGGGAAATGCGACTGCAACGGCTTTCACGAATTTCGCGAGCATCCGATTCGCGAGGCCCGGAAAAGCGTTCTGCTCGTGAATGGCGGTCGGAAACCCCTGCAGGCGCGCGGCGAGAAGCACCGGGCCCGACGCGTAGCCGCCGACGCCGAGAACGGCGTTGGGTCTGTGCTTGCCGACGACGCCCCACGCCTGCGCGAATCCGACCGGCAGACGCGCGAGGTTCTTGATCAGGTCGAGCCCGCCCTTCCCTTGCAAACCGCCCACCGAGATGTACTCGAGCGGAAAGCCGGCCTTAGGCACGATGTTCTTCTCGAGGCCGTAGTGCGTGCCGACGAAAACGACACGCCGCCTAGAATCGCGCGCCATGAACTCCTGCGCGATCGCGATCGCCGGGTAGATGTGGCCCCCCGTGCCACCACCCGCGATCATCAACACGCCACTCTCACCCATGTCCGAAAGTCCCCTAGCCCGACTGCTGCGAAAGATTGAGAAGCAAGCCGATCGCGATGAGGCTCGTGATCAACGACGATCCGCCGTAGCTCACCAGCGGCAGCGGCAGTCCCTTGGTGGGCACGAGGCAAAGCGCGACGCTGATGTTGATGAGCGCCTGGATCGCGATCATCATGGTGAACCCGAGCGCGGCGTAGAAATCGAAGCGCTCCTGGCTGAATCGCGCGATCCGGAAGCCGCGCCAAACCAGAAAGGCAAAGAGCGAAATCACGGCGATCGCGCCGACGAATCCCAGCTCCTCGCCGATAATCGAGAAAATGAAGTCGGTGTGCGGCTCGGGAAGGAAGAAGAGTTTCTGCCGTCCGTTGCCGATGCCCAGCCCATGCAAGCCGCCGGTACCGACCGCGATGAGCGACTGCATGGCCTGGAATCCCTTCCCCTGCGGATCGGCCTCGGGATTCAGAAAGGTCAGAAGGCGATCGCGCCGATACGACGCGCTGAAGAGAACCATGATGGCCGCCGGCGCGAGCATCAATCCGAATGCCGCCATGCGCTTCCACCGCACGCCGGCCGCGAAAATCATTCCGGCCGCGACAAACATCAACGTCATCGCGGTTCCGAAATCAGGCTCGATCAGAATCATGCCCGCGAACAGCGCCAGAATTGCAGTCAACGGCAGAAGAGTGGTCGTCAACTCGTTGATGCGCTTTTCGCGCCGCGCCAGAAAGGAAGCGACAAAGAGAATGATGACCGGCTTCGCCAGCTCGCTCGGCTGCACGCGGAAATAGGTCAGCGCGATCCAGCGATGCGTGCCGTTGACCGCCGGTTGGAACAGCGCGGCGATGAGCGCGAGCAGCGCGCCGAACATCAGCGCGTAGATCACGCGACGATCCCGCAGGATGGCGAGATCGACGTGCATCACTACCAGCATCAGCACGCTGCCGGCAATCAACCAGATGCATTGACGGGTGATGTAGTAGTACGGACTGTCGAATCCGGTCTTCTGCGCGGTGATGATCGCCGAGGCGCTGTAGATCATCACCAGACCGATGACGATCAGCAGCATCGCGGCCGCGAATAGCCAGGTGTCGTAAGTGAGTTTTCGGCTCATAAACAGTGGCCGGTTGCCGGTTGCCGGTGGCAGATAAGGCTTTCTGACCGGCCACCGGCCACCGGCCACTCAGAGTGCGCGAACAAGCTCTTCAAAGTGCTCTCCTCGATGTTCGAAGTTTCGGTACTGATCGAAGCTCGCGCATGCGGGCGAGAGAAGAACGGTGTCGCCTGTTTTCGCGTGCTCCGACGCCCACTGCACGGCGTGCTGCATGTCGCCCATCGGCACGACGTTGGCGACGCCTTCCAGTGCCGCCCTGATGCGGTCGGCTGCTTTGCCGATCGTGATCACGGCTCGGGTTTTCTGGGCGACCAGCTCGCGCATCCGCTCGAATTCGCCGGCTTTGTCCTTGCCCCCCAGGATGAGAAGCACGGACGCGGGTCGAAATCCCTCCAGCGATTTCAAGGTCGCATCGACATTGGTTCCCTTGGAATCATTCACGTAGCGGACTCCGTCGCGCTCGCGGACCAGGACCATGCGGTGCGGCAAGCCGGGGAAAGTCCCGAACGCGATCTGGACGGCCACATCGTCGACGCCCGCAGCACGCGCTGCCAGCCACGACGCCAGCGCGTTCTCGACGTTGGCCAGTCCGGCCAGCTTGAGCGACGAACGCGGAATGCGCCGCTGATCGCCACCCACAGAGAGGACCAGGTCATCGCCATCGAGAAACGCTCCTGCCTCGACGCGCTCCGAAGCGGAAAAACGCCACGTGCGAGCAACGGCCGGTCCACGTTGTGACTGACGACGCTCGGTCGCGTTCACGATCGCGGTATCGGACTTCTGCTGATTGCGAAAGATTCTGTACTTCGCGGCGGCGTAAGCATCGAAATTCGGATAGCGATCCATGTGATCGGGCGTGACGTTCAGCAAAAGCGCGATGTTGGCGTGGAAGCTGTCCACGGTCTCGAGCTGGAACGACGACAGCTCCAGGACGTACGTCCGCGGCTTGTCGAGGTCGAGCGAAGCGATCAGCGGCTGGCCGATGTTGCCCGCCACGATCGGTTGATGTCCGGCGACCTTCAAGATCTCGCCGATGAGGGCCGTGGTCGTCGATTTTCCGTTCGAGCCCGTGACCGCGATGACCGTCCCCTGCAGGAAGCGATACGCCAGCTCGATCTCGCCGATCACCGGAATCGATCGCGCCGCGGCGACCTGCAGCAGCGGAATGTTCAACGGAACGCCGGGACTGACGATAATCGTGCTGGTGCCATTCAGCGCCGTTTCATCCTGATATCCGAAAAACCGGCGCACGCGCTGGTCGAGCGGATAGGGCACATCGGGATGCGGATTGCTGTCGGTGATCGACACCTCTTCGCCGCGCGCGACGAGGAAATTCGCCGCCGCCACCCCCGATTTGCCCGCACCCACCACTAGATATTTCATCGAAGTTTCAATGTCGAAAGACTCAACAAGGCAAAAATGATTGCGATGATCCAGAAGCGCACCACCACTTTTGTCTCGCGCCATCCCGCCAGCTCGAAGTGGTGATGCAGCGGCGACATCTTGAAAATGCGCCGCCCGGTCAACTTGAACGACGCCACTTGCAAAATGACCGAGGCCGCTTCGACCACGAACAGCCCGCCCACGAAAACCAGCAGGATCTCCTGCTTGATCATCACCGCCAGCGTGCCGATGGCGCCGCCGAGAGCGAGCGAGCCGACGTCGCCCATGAAAATTTCAGCCGGATGCGCGTTAAACCAGAGAAATCCGAGCGACGCCCCGACCATCGCGCCGCAGAACACCGCCAGCTCGCCGGCCTGCGGCACCCACGCGATGCGCAGGTAGTCGGCCACTCGAAAGTTGCCCGCGGCGTAGGTCAGGATGGTGTAGGTCACCGCCGCGATCAGGGTCGTGCCGATCGCGAGTCCGTCCAGGCCGTCGGTCAGATTGACGGCATTGGACGCCCCCACGATCACCAGCACGATGAACGCGATGTAGAGCGGCCCGAGATCGAGATGCAGCGTCTTGAAAAATGGGAACGTTAATACTGTAGAGTAATTGTTATGAATTGAGGGCAGGTAGGCGATGGCCAGCCCGGCCGCCAGCGCGATGCCGATCTGGGCCGAGAACTTTTCTTTCGCGGTCAGGCCGAGGTTGCGGCGCTTGATGAGCTTGCGGTAGTCGTCGATGAATCCGATCGCGCCGTACGCGAACGTCACGAACAAAACGATCCAGATGTACGGATTGAGAATGTCGGCCCACAAAAGCGTCGGAATCAGAATCGCGATGTTGATGAGGATGCCGCCCATGGTCGGCGTTCCCGCTTTTTGTTGATGGGACTTCGGCCCTTCCTCGCGAATGAATTGCCCGAGTTTGATCTGACGCATTCGCTCGATCAGCCATGGTCCGAGGATGAACGAGATCACCAGAGCGGTGAGCGCGGCCCAGGCCGTGCGAAACGTGATGTACCGGAAGACATTGAATCCGGAGATCATGTTGCGCAGCGGGTACAGCAGGTAATACAGCATCTACTTGCGGCCTCCGACCGGGTTGTCGGGTTGTCGGGTTGTCAGTGTGGTCACGATCTTATCGAGACCGATTCCGCGCGAGGCTTTGATCAAGACCAGATCGCCCGGGCGAATGAATGATTCGAGAAAATCGATGGCCGGCTCCGCTTTCTCGAAGTGAAACAGACGCTCTTCGGTGAACCCGCCCTGACGCGCGCCGTCGAGCAATGCTTCGCTGCGAGGTCCAACCCCGATCACGAAATCGATATCGAGTGGAATTCCGCGCCCCGCTTGGTAGTGATATTCGAGCTCGCGTTCGCCGAGCTCCAGCATGTCGCCCAGGACCGCGATGCGCCGTCCTCGAACGTCGACCTGCCGCATCAATGCCACCGCCCGTGAAAGCGCGTACGGATTCGAGTTGTAACTGTCGTCGTAGATCGTGGCGCCGCGCCACGGCACAATCACTCCGCGATGGTACGCCGGCCTGACCTCGGCCACCCCGCGCTCGATGCCATTCCAGGAGATGCCGATTGCTCGCGCAGCGGCGATGGCCGCCAGCAGATTCTCGAGGTTGTGACGCCCGGGCAGCGCCAGATCGAAGGTCCGTCCGTCGAGGGTGAAACGCGTTCCGAGGAGACCGCGCTCGACGATGTCGGTGGGTCGGAAATCGGCGGCGTGATCGATGCCGTAGGTCACTCTGCGCACGTCGAATCCGCGGCTGATGTTCATGACGTATTCGTTGTCGACGTTGAGGACCACCGTGCCATTGGGGGCGAGATTCTCGAGAAGCTCGCGCTTTGCCTCCGCGATTTTTTCGACGGTGCCGAAAAACTCGATGTGCACCGGACCGATGTTGGTGTACACGCCGACATCGGGATGGGTCAGGCCGGCCAGCGTGGCGATCTCGCCTTTGTGATTCATCCCCATCTCGCTGACGACGACTTCGGCGTCGTCGGGGGTGTTGTCCAGACACAGCGGCGCGCCGATCAGGTTGTTGAAGTTGCCCCACGACTTCCAGGTTCGGCGCTCGGTCCCGACCAGCGTGGCGATCATTTCTTTGGTGGTGGTCTTGCCGGCCGATCCTGTGACGCCGATGAGAAGGAAGCGATAACGCTTGCGGATCGATCGCGCCAGCTCCTGCAGCGCCGTGGTGGTGTCAGCGACGCGGACGACGCCCTTGTCGCGCGGGATCGCATCGGGTAATTGCGTCACCACCGCCCCGCGAGCGGTCTGGAGCGCCTGGGGAATGAATTGGTGGCCGTCGAGACGATCGCCCCTGATCGCGAAAAAGACGGAGTCAGATTTCACTTCCCGGCTGTCGATGACGACCGAGGAGATTTTGAGGTCGGGATTCTGGAGGACTTCGCCGTGGGTCATCTCGGCGAGCTGGCGGAAGGTCAGCGTGGGCATCGCTGCCTCCTCGAGAGACAAGTGCTCTCTTCCGGCCCCGCCGCGTTTCGTCCCCGGCGATCGCTCCCCTTCCCCCACGACTGCCTGGCGATCACCATCCGTCCACCCTCGCTGAAACGGACCGACGGAGCCGGAACAGAGCATCCGTTCCGGCGCGCTGAATCATAAAACGATTTCGTACGTAATTTCAAGCTGTTTTTTCGTGTCTCTTTTTCAGTACAAGTTCCGCTTCCTCGCGATCGTCGAAGTGAATGACCTGATCGCCGATCACCTGGTAACTCTCGTGCCCTTTGCCGGCGATGACGATGACGTCGTCATCGGAGGCGGCATCGATTGCGCGAGCGATGGCGTCACGGCGATCGGTGATGCGCACGTACTTTCCGCTGCCCGTACGTGCACCGCGCTCGATGTCGTCGATGATCGCGTCAGGCTTTTCGCTGCGTGGATTGTCGCTGGTCAGGATCGTGAAGTCGGCCAGCTCGGTGGCGATCTTCCCCATCTTGGGCCGCTTGTCGCGATCGCGATCGCCGCCACAGCCAAAGAGAACGACCACCCGTTTCTTTCCGGCCAGATCGCGGACCGCGTGCAGCAGCTTCTCCAGCGCATCCGGCTTGTGGGCGTAGTCGACGATGACGGTCGGCCCGCCGTCGGACTCCACCACCTCGAACCGTCCGCGCACCAGATGTAGATTTCGAATGCCGGCTTCGATTTGACGATCCTTCATTCCGAGAACAATGCCCGCGCCGGCCGCGGCCATCCAGTTGTACAGATTGGGACGGCCGAGGAGCGCGGAGTCGACGCGGATGTCGCCGCTGGGAGAGTGCAGCGTTCCACGAAGACCGCGTGTCGAGATTTCGAAACCTTTGGCAGGACGAATGTCGCCCCGCTCGCCGAACGTCATCGGCTTCGGGCCGAGCTCCTGGATCAGACGGCGGCCATAGGCGTCATCGATGTTGATCACAGCCCGATTGGCGCTCTCGATCTGATCGAACAGCGTTCGCTTGGCGGCGTAGTAATCCTCGAAGTCTTTGTGAAAATCGAAATGGTCCTGCGACAGATTCGTAAAGACGGCGGCAGCGAAGTGGATGCCGTACGTGCGCTTGAGCGCCAGCGCGTGCGACGAGACTTCCATGACCGCATGTTGCACGCGCTTCTCGACCATTTTGGCGAACCATTGCTGCAGGATAACGGCGTCGGGCGTGGTGCGATCCGCCATGAGCCGCGCATCGCCGGCGCGATATTCAATCGTGCCGATCAAGCCCGCCGGCTCACCGGTGGCGTCGAAGATCGATTCGAGCATCTTGGTGGTGGTCGTTTTCCCCGATGTTCCTGTGACTCCGACCAGCGAGAGCTTGTCGGCCGGATGGCCGTAGAAATTCGCCGCGATCAGCGCCAGCGCGGCGCGGGGATCGTCGACCTCGATATGTGCCACAGACACTCCTGTCTGTGGCCGCGCAGACAAGAGTGTCTGCGCCACAACAGCCACCGCGCCTTTTTCGATCGCGGAGGGGATGAACCCAGCTCCGTCGTGTTGCAATCCCGGAATTGCGACGAACAGCGATCCACGAACCGCCAGCCGCGAGTCGGCAACCACCGCCAAGATGTCGGCGTCGAGATTTCCATGCGTCTCGCGGATAGGAACGTCTGGCAGGAGATCGCGCAGTTTCATGGCGATCCTTCGCTGAGACGCAGCAGAAGCACGTCACCGGGCATTGGAGTTTGTGATTGGACCACGCCGCTCCCTATGGTCCGGACTCGAAGTCCGGCGGCAGTCGCGCTGGCGACCGCGGCGCGGGCATCCATCCCCCGCAAATCGGGCACCCGACCTGTCCGCGCGCTAGCGGCAGACCCTTGCGAAAATGCGGCCAGAACCGGCGACTGTACGCGCAGCGTCCGCGCCGGGATGGAAGGAGCAACGGCAAGGTAACGGAGGACCGGCTCGGCGATCTGTTTGAAGACCGGCGCCGCCACAGTTCCGCCATATTCCGCCCCTTTCGGCTCATCGACGACCACCAAAATCGCGAGCCGCGGACGGTCGGCAGGAACATATCCGCCGAAGGAGGCGACGAAGCGGTCGGCAGAGTATCCGCCGCGGATCGCTTTCTGCGCCGTGCCGGTCTTGCCGGCCACGATATGTTCCTCGAGGGCGGCGTTCTCGCCGGTTCCGCCCGCGACGACCGCTTTGAGAATCTCGTTCAACACCGCGGCGGTTTTTTCCGAAATGACACGAACGGGCGCCGGAGGTTGCGGGCGGTAGACGATGGCGCCTTTCGCGTCGAGGACGCGATCGACAATGTGCGGCCCGACGCGCAGGCCTCCATTGGCGACGGTGGCGAAGGCGTTGACGACTTGCAGCGGCGTCACGCCGATCTCCTGGCCGATCGAAATGCTGGCCGCGGAGATCTGCGACCAGCGCGCCGTGCGTCGCAAGACCCCCGGAGTCTCGCCGGGCAGCTCGACGCCGGTGCGCTCGCCGAATCCGAATCGTCGAATGTACCGATAGAAGCGATCGTCGCCCAGCGAAAGGGCCACCCGAATCGCGCCGACGTTCGAAGAATGCAGCATCACATCCTCGAAGCTCATCATGCCGTAGCGGTTCCCGCCGTGCTCGTGGATCTGCACGTTTCCGATCTGAATCGCGCCGTTTCCGCAATCGAGAATCTGGGAGGGCGTGATGACGCGTTCCTCGAGCCCCGCTGACGCGGTGACGATCTTGAAGGTCGACCCCGGCTCGTAGATCTCCTGCACGTTGCGATTGCGCCACGTCGGCGGCGGGAAATCACGATAGTGATTCGGATCGAAGCTGGGCAGCGATGCCATGGCCAAAATCGATCCGTCGTTCGGATCCATCACGATGGCCGTGCCGCCGACGGCACGCCATTTCGAAACCGCACCGGCCAGCGCGCGCTCGGTGATGAATTGCACCACCGAGTCGATGGTCAGGATGACGTCCCCGCCATCGACGGGCTTGTTCGGTCCCTCACCTCCGACGAAATACATCCCGCGCCGCGCATCGCGCAGCAATGTGACTTTGCCGGCACGACCGCGCACCAATCCCTCGAACCCGTGCTCGATGCCGGCCAGGCCGTGTCCGTCGACGCCGACATAGCCCACGATATTCGCCGCCAACGATCCTTTCGGATAGGTGCGGCGATGCTCGTCGAGGAGATAGATGCCCGGCAGATGCAGACTGCGAATCGCGCCGCCGGCTTCCAGCGGCAACTGACGCGCGATCCACGCGAAGGCGCCGTTGGAGGTGAGCTTCTCTTCGATCTCGTCTTTGTTCAAATCGATGGCAGGAATTCGCGCAAGCGCACGCGCGGTAGTGTCAGGATCGACGATGGCCTGGGGATCGGCATACACCGAAACCGCCGCCACGCTTTCGGCCAGAACGCGCCCTTTGCGATCGAGAATCGATCCGCGGACCGGCTCGAGCGACAGCGTGCGCTCCTGCTGACGCTGGGCCCGCACCACGTACTCGTCGTGATGGACCAATTGCACCTGAGCCAGACGCGCGACGATCACCAGTGCCCATGCGGCCAGGAAGGCGAAGATCTGGAGGAGACGGCGTTGGGAGGAGCTCATTGGGGGTTGTCGGGTTGTCGGGTTGTCGGGTTGTCAGAAGACTTCTCGACCATCACGATGGTGCGCGGATCGATGCGCTCGAAGCCGAGGGACTTCGCTTTCTGTTCCACGGATTGCAGCGAGGTCAGACGATCGAGCTGAAACTGCAGCGCCTTGTTCTCATTCTCGATTTGCTTGCGCTGGTTCTGCAGCCGCGAGGCGGCGTGTCCCAGTCGAATGACTTCGAGGTTCTGCCAGGTGAACAGCAGCAGAAAGAGGCCGATCGGGATGCCGAGGGCCAGGACGGCGAAGAGCTCGCGAAAACGCTGGCGATCGCGTTCACGAACGATGTGGACATTGTCGATCGACTTCTTTTGTGCGTACATTCCGGGACCGATCGGAGCCGGCAAACAAGGGTGAAGATCTGCCTACATGCTCGGCGCTGAGACACTTCCTCACACACCCACGCTCCACGCACCACCCCTCCCGAGCCCCCATCACCGCGCCACGCCCAACCCTTCCCCAACCTTCACCCTTGCTCACCGGCTCCCCTGGAGCAAGTTCACAGCTTTTCCGCGACCCGCAGCTTGGCGCTGCGCGATCGCGGATTTCGCTTCACCTCTTCTTCCGAAGCAGTCACCGGACGTCGCGTCAAAATCTTGACGACCTCCTTCGCGCCGCATCCGCATACCGGCAAATCGGGCGGGCAGATGCACTCCCCTTCCAGGCGGCGGAAGGCCTGCTTGATGATGCGATCCTCGAGCGAGTGAAACGCGATCACCGCCATCCGCGCGCCGCCCTCGAGGACGCCGACCGCATCGGTGACGAATTGATCGAGCCCGATCAATTCTTCGTTGGCCGCGATGCGCACCGCCTGGAACGTCAACGTCGCGGGATCGACGTCGTGCGGCTTCGCGCGTTTCACGCTGCGAACGATGCCCGCAAGTTGCGCGGTGGTAGTCACCGGCCGCGCTTCGACGATCGCTCGCGCGATTCGCTTGGCCATCGGCTCTTCGCCGTACGCCTGCAGAATTTTTCGAAGCTCCGATTCCTGCAGCGTGTTGACGAGATCAGCGGCGCTCCGGCTGTCGGGACCCATGCGCATATCGAGGGGCGCGTCGAACCGAAACGAAAATCCTCGGCCGGCATCGTCGAACTGCATCGAGGAGACTCCCAGGTCGGCCAGCACGCCGCTGAGGGTGGCGACTTTCGACTGCTTCAGAATGTCAATGAGCTTCTCGTGGCGTCCCTGTATGAACGTCACGCGTTTTGCGAATTTCCTCAGACGGCCGCGCGCCATCTCCAGCGCTTGCGGATCGCGATCGATCGCGATCAGCTTCGCGGCCGGATAGCGCTGCAGCAGCGCCTCCGCGTGTCCGCCCAGTCCGACCGTCGCGTCGACAAAAGTTCCGTCGTCGCGGTTGGGCCGGAGGAATTCGACGATCTCTTTTAAAAGAACAGACTCGTGCATGGCCTACACACCATGCAGCTCCAACTCCTTCATGTCTTCCGGCGTCAACGGGCTCATGGCAAGCCGCTTTTGAATCCGCTCCTCGTTCCATACGATCAGGTGATCGGTATTGCCGAGGACAACCACGTCGTCCGCGATGCCGGCGACTTCGCGCAGCACCGACGGAACCAACACCCGGCCTTGACTATCGATGGTGGCTGCGTGACCGTAATAGTTCACTCGCTCGAGCATTTTTTGTTTCGCAATCGAAGTCGATGGAACCTTTGAGAGTCGGGCCTGCAAGTCGTACCAGACGTGCATCGGATAGAGCATGGCGTGATCGCCATCGATCGACGTGATGAAGCAATCGGAGCCATACTTCTCTTCAATGAGCTTCCGGAAATCCCCCGGGATCTTCAGGCGCCCTTTGTCGTCGACACGGGCGGGGGCATGCCCCATCAGGACATTGAGTTCCATTGTTCCGATTCAATGTCCGTTTCTACCACTATTCGCCACTTATGTCCACAAATTTCCACTAATAGTAACCCTTGTGCTTCTCGGAAGTTGCATTTCGGTCAACCCGCGCCCGCAGCGGGCGCAGGAGCTGAGAGGCCTCTGGATCGCGACGGTCAACAACGGAGACTGGCCGTCGAGGCGCGACCTGACCTCAGAGCAGCAAAAGCAGGAGCTGACCGCGATCCTGGATCGCGCTGCGGCGATGCACCTGAACGCGATTTTTCTGCAGGTGCGCCCGATGGCCGACGCGTTCTATCCCTCTTCCCTCGAACCGTGGTCGCAATTTCTGGGGGCCACGCCCGATTACGATCCGCTCGCGTTCGCGATTCAGGAGGCGCACGCTCGGGGGCTGGAGCTGCACGCGTGGTTCAATCCGTTTCGCGGAAATCCGACGACCTCGCTGCGCGCGTACAACTACGGCCGGTTCGTGTGGATGGATCCGGGCGACGAGGCGGTGCGGCAGCGTACGCTCGATGTGATCGGCGACGTTGTGCGGCGCTACGACGTCGATGGCGTGCATCTCGACGACTATTTCTATCCCTATCCTGAAAACAACGGCGATTTTCCCGACGAGCCGTCGTGGCAGAACTATCACGGCCCGCTTGCACGCGACGATTGGCGGCGCGACAACATCAATCGGTTCGTGCGCGATCTGTACGCGGGAGTGAAGGCAATTCGCCCGAAGGTCGAAGTCGGAATCAGTCCATTCGGAATCTGGCGCCCGCGGCATCCGCGTCAGGTTCGCGGCTTCGACGCCTACGCGAAGATTTACGCCGACTCAAAACTGTGGCTGCAGGAGGGATGGGTCGATTATCTCGCGCCGCAGCTTTACTGGCCGATCGAGAAACGCGAGCAGAGCTTTCCGGCGCTGCTGCACTGGTGGTCGCGTCAGGACATTCGCGGACGCGGCATCGTGACCGGCATCAGCATCAATCGTCCCGCCACTCGCGCCGAGATCGCGCAGCAGCTGGCCCTGGTGCGCGACGAACGACAGTCGGTCGGATTCATTCTCTTCAGCGCGCGCACGATCATGCAGAATCCGGACGGATTCGATGACGTGCTGGCCAGAGAGCTACAGCGCTGACACTTCCTGGAAGTACTTCGCGAAGGCCACCATCCCGCCGCTGGCCTGTTGCCAGTCGTAGTTTTCGTTGGGGGCGTGATAGCCGTGTTCCGGCAACGAGAGGCCCAGAAACATGACCGGGCACTTGAGATAGCGCTCCATCGAGATGACCGCGCCGATCGACCCACCTTCGCGCACAAAGACAGGTTCGCGGTTGAATGCGAACTTCATGGCACCCTTGACGGCATCGGCCAGGGGGCCGGTGATGGGCGCTTTGTATGGCTGCATGGCGGCTTCTTCGATCAACTCGACGTCGGGATTACGCTCTTGAACGAACTTGCGGATCAGGCGAAGAGTTTTTTTCGGATCCTGCCTGGGAACCAGGCGGCACGACACTTTCACGGCCGCGTGCGGCGGAATGATTGTCTTGATTCCCGGTCCGCTGTAGCCGCCGATGAGGCCGTGCACTTCCATCGTGGGCATGGCCCAGATGCGCTTCATCACCTCCATCGGATCTTCCGTGCGCAGCGATTTGAAATGGTGGTCGCTCTTGAATTTCTTCACGGAAAAGCCCGATGAGCGGAACTCATCCAGCTCGCGCTTGGATGGCGCCTCGACATCGTCATAAAAGCCCTTGATCTTCACCTTGCCGGTGCGCGCGTCGTACATCTCGGAGACGAGCTGCATCAGCTCACCCATCGGGTTGCGAGCCGCGCCGCCGGTGGTGCCGGAGTGTTGATCGGTCTCGCCCGTCTTCAGAGCCAGCTCGAATCCGGCCAGCCCGCGCAGGCCTGCCGGGCATGCGGGACGATTGCGCGCGACCCAGATTGTGTCCGAGACGACCACCGAATCGGTAGCGAGCTGCCGCTTGTGCTCCGCCATCGCGGCTTCGAAATTCGGCGATCCGATTTCCTCTTCCAGCTCCCACAGCACGCGCAAATTCAGCGGAACCGCGGCTTCGCGGGCCGCGCGAATTCCCCACAGCGCCGTCAGCGCCGGGCCCTTGTCATCCGTCGTTCCTCGGCCGAGATACCGATCGCCCTCTTTGGTGAACGTGAATGGATCGCTGTCCCACGGCTCCGTCTCACGCGATGCCGGCTGCACGTCGAGGTGGTTGTAAACAGTGAGCGTCGGTGCGTCGGGGCCGGAATCGAAGCGCCCGTGGATGATGGGATTCCCCCCGGTTTCGATGATCGAAGGCTCGCCGCCGAAATCGCGAATCGTCTGGGCAGCGAGCTCGGCGCAGCGGCGGATATCGTGCTGCCGCAACGGATCCGAAGAGACGGTCGGAATCTCGACGAACTCCTGAAGAGTTCGCTCGAAAGTGACGCGCTCGCGCGCGGCGAAGGACTGCAACGACTTTTTATCTAGCTCCATGCGCGGCGCATTGTACGGATGTCACCACCCCACCGCCACCCCGCCGCGGCGCGGGTCGGAGGCGCCGAGGCGCGCGCCGTCCGCCGCGATCGCGATGGCATGCGCATCGCCGATCTGGCCCGGCTTCTCGTTGAAAACGTGGCCCATCTTCGCGAGCGCGTCGGTCGTGTCGCGAGAAAACTCGAACGGTTCCCAATCGATCTTGTCCGGCAGCCACTGGTGATGAAATCGGGGCGAGTCGATCGCCTCCTGAATGTTCATCCCGAAATCGATGACGTTGACGACCACCTGCAGCACCGTGTTGATGATCGTCGAGCCGCCTGGACTGCCGACGGCGAAGACAACTTTCCCGTCCTTCATCACGATCGTCGGCGTCATCGAGGATAGCGGACGCTTCTGCGGCACGATCGCATTTGCCTCGCCTTGAATCAGACCGTAAACATTCGGAACGCCCGGTTTTGACGTGAAGTCATCCATCTCGTCGTTGAGAAGAAAGCCGGTTCCGGGCGCAGTGACCGCGGAGCCGAAGCTTTCATTCAGCGTGTACGTGCTGGCCACGACAGTTCCATCGGCGTCGACGATGGTGAAGTGCGTGGTCTGCGGCGACTCATACCGCGCGGGCTCGCCCGTCGCGACGGCCTTGCTCTCGGTCGCATGCAGCGGATCGATGTCTTTGCGCCGCTGTTCGGCGTAGGCGCGCGACATCAATCCGGTCGCGGGGACGCTGACGAAATCGGCGTCGCCGAGGTATTTGGCGCGATCGGCATAGGCGCGGCGCATGACCTCCACCACCGCGTGCACCTCCTGCGAGGAATGCCAGCCCAGCGATTTGACATCGGTCGGTTCGAGCATGTTCAGCATTTCGATCAAGGCGATGCCGCCGGATGACGGCGGTGGCATGGTGATGATGTCGTATCCGCGATAGGTTCCGTGCAGCGGCTTGCGCACGGTCGGCTGATAGCGCGCGAAGTCGTCGGCGGTGACGATGCCGCCGTTCGCACGCATGTCGGCAACAACGCGCCGCGCGGTTTCGCCGCGATAGAAATCGCTCGGATCTTTCTGGATTCGAGCGAGCGTCGCCGCCAGCTCGGGTTGCACGAATGTTTCACCGGTGAGGTACGGCTTTCCGTCTCGCTGAAAGATGTGCCAGCTCTCCGGAAACTTCTGCATCCGCTCGACGATGCGCTTCATCGCCAGACTTCGCGCGAGATACTGGCTGACCGTGAATCCGTCAGCCGCGAGTTTGCGAGCCGGTTCGACAACGTCGGCCCATGGAAGTTTTCCGTGGCGCTTGTGCGCCAGCGCGAGGCCGGCCACAGTTCCCGGAACGCCGATGGCCTTGTATCCCACCAGCGAGGCGTCCTTGATGATCTCGCCGTTGGCATCGAGGTACATGTCACGCGTCGCGGCCAGCGGCGCGCGCTCGCGGTAATCGAGGGCCTCTTCCGTTCCATCCGCTTCGCGCAGCAGCATGAATCCGCCGCCGCCGAGGTTCCCCGCTTCCGGCCAGGTGACGGCGAGTGTCAACGCCACAGCCACCGCGGCGTCGACGGCATTGCCGCCGCGTTTCATGATGTCGGCACCGACGCGTGATGCGATGGCGTCGACCGAGGCCACCATGACGTGCGGTTCGCGCACCGGCAGACGCGATGCCGCCTGCAGCGGAATCGCAATTAGAAAAAGGAAGCTGATGCAGCGTTTCATGGGCGCACAGTGTATTCGATTTAAAATTACCGGCATGCGACGCTTACGAATCCTCGCCCTCGGTCTGTTGTTGATCGCGCCAGGTGCCTTCGGGCAAATCACTCAGGTGACTTTCGTCAGAGGCAGCACGCTCAGCCAGCTCATCAACAATCTCTATGGCGGGAACGGGATCGATCTCGCGCGTACGGGCCATGAGGCGCACTTCGGAGAGACGCGCGACTTCCAGAATTTCAGCGACACTCTCCGGACCGCCCTGCAGTCCCGATCGTTCATCCCGGTCCCGTCGTCGGTGGGCCTGGTCTCATACCGCTTTAACGAGACGACCGGCACGTACGAGCGCGTCGAAGGAGCCTTGGGCCCGATCCTTTCAGAGCGCGGCTCGACATCGGGCAAAGGCACGCTGAATTTTTCAGCGACCTACACTTTTGCAAATTACGAAACGATCAACGGCAGCGATGTCACCGAGCTCGTTCTCCACCACTGCCTGACGCCGGACTGCGTTGGCCCCAACCCGCTGACTTCTCCATATCTTCATGACACCGTCAACATCCGGGTGCACTTCCGGTTGAAGAGCCAGGCGATCGCGCTGGCGGCCGTCTATGGTCTGAGCAATCGACTCGACGTCGGCGTCGTCCTCCCCTACGTCCGCAACGACCTGCAAGTCTTCACACACGCCTTCGTCGTTCTGGCGCCGGGGAGCGTCCCGACGACGCATTTTTTCGATCCGAACGTCGAAACGCCGGACCAGTTCGGCACCGGCACGGCAGTCGGAATCGGCGACCTGGTTGCGCGCGCGAAGTACCGCCTGATGCCGAAAGCAAGCTTCGAGTCGGCGGTCCTCGCGGATCTCACCCTTCCGACCGGCGACAAGAACAATTTCCTGGGCACGGGCGCGACAAAAGTGAAAGCGACGTACATCATTTCCAGGACGGTCCATCGGTTCACGCCGCATCTCAACGCCGGTTACGAAGTGCGCTTCGGAGAAACGAAGCTCGACATCTTCGACTATCGATTTGGAACCGAGATCACGGCCACGCCGCAAGTCACGATCACCACCGATATCATTGGCGCGCTTCGTCCCCACGCCTCCACCCTCTTCCGCAGTACGGCCCTCGGCGACCAGCAACTCATCGGACACTCCGAGATCGATGGGGCCATCGGCGCGAAGTGGAAATTGACCGGCGATCGCGCGCTGCTCTTCAATCTGCTCGTTCCGATGAACAAGAGCGGCATCCGCCCGACGACGGTCATCACGGCCGGCCTGCAGATGCCACTCTGATCACTGCTTCGCCATCGACGCGATCTGCCAGCGGCCTCCCGATCGCTCGAGGTGGTAGACCAGGGATTGCGTCGCCGGCGCCATCGATGCATCCGAGAACCAATCCGTGCGCTTCACTGAAACGCTGGCGTGCTCCGGATCGCGGACATCGACGCGCAGGACCTGCAACTCGACCCGGACCGATGGTGACCTGCGGACTGCGTTTGCCAGCGATTCGTTGAACTGCAGCGAATGTTCGCGGAAAAACTCCACGTCTCGCGACTGGTACGCGGCCGCAAGCCGCTGCATGAATGCATTGATCTCGCGCTCGGGCGACTCGCGTACGGGCTGGGGAGTCGGCACCGGCGGCTGCGGTTGTGGGACCGGCGGCTGCGGGACCGGCGGCTGGGGCACAGGCGGCTGCGATGCCCCAGCTCATCGCTGAGATTCCGAGCTGTTGCAAGCTGGAGCTCCGTTTTCTCCACGACTGGATTGGGTGCAGACTTTTCGATTGTGGTGATCGGCGGCGCCGGTTTGGATGGAATCGGCTTCACGACCGGCGTCGGCCGCCAGAAGACGATCGCCCCCGCGACGACCACGAGCACCACCGCCGCGGCGGCGAGCCACCCCCACGGCCGGCGGCGCGGCTCCATGGGCGCGACGACGGTGGGGGCGGCCGCTAATTCTGTGACCCCGACATCGGGTTTGGTGGTTGCCCCTTTCGTTGTCGCGTCGGGAGCGACAAGCGTCGCCTGCTGCGATGTTTTCTTGCTCGCGCCGCTATACGCGCTTCCCGATGGATGTGAATCGAGAAAATCGGCGATCGGACGCGCCAACGTCGGTGCATCGGCACCTACAGTGTGCGCACCCGCCGATGCGAAACGTCGCAGCTCCGCGGCAAACTCACCGGCGGTGTTGTATCGATCGTTGACGTCCTTCGCGAGCGCCTTCTGGATAATGGGATCGAGCGCTACCGGCACATCGCCGACCTGCGAAGGGACGGGTGGCGGGCCGGGCGCGAGAATTTTTCCGAAGACCTCCGGCGGTGTGTTCCCGGGAAACGCGCGTTGGTAGGTGAGCAACTCGAAGGCAATCGCGCCCAGGGCGAAGATGTCATCTTTGGCGCCGGTGGTGCCGCTTAGCCGTTCCGGCGACATGTATGCAATCGTGCCGGCCATGTAGCCCGTCTTGGTGAGCCGCGTGCTGTCGAAACGCGCGAGTCCGAAATCGAGAATCTTCGCTGTGCCTGGCGACGCGATGCAGACATTCGACGGTTTCATATCGCGATGAATCACGCCGCGCTCGTGCGCGTATGCCAGGCCGTTCGCGATCTGCGTCAGCAGATTCAGCTTCATGTCGAGCGGCAGCGGGCGGCGCTCGTCGATCAGCTTGGCGAGGTTGATCCCCTCGACGTACTCCATGACGATGTACGAGAGGTCGCCCTCCTTTCCGAAATCGAAAATCGTGACGATGTTCGGATGATGCAGCCGGCCCGCCGACCGCGCCTCCATCGTCAGACGATCGGCGAGGTTCTCGTCTTCGTTGATTTCTTCGCCGATCAGGATCGTCTTGATCGCGACGATGCGATCGATGACCGGATCGCGCGCTTTGTACACCACCCCCATGCCGCCGCGACCCAAAGTCGCGAGAATCTCGTACTTTCCAATATTGCTTGGTCGCTCAAAGGTGGGCATGCTGAAGCTCGAATAATTATGTTACCTCGCCGACCGAAAGGTTACGAGCGATAGTCGGCATTGAGCGACACATAGTCGTGGCCGAGATCGCTCGAGAGGATCAGAGTACGGGCGGTGCCGCTTCCGAGATCGAGCGTGATGGGAACGCGCTCGCGAGAAAACACGCGCGCGGCGTCTTTTTCGCGATATTCGGCAGGGTCGCCGTTTCGCACGAGCGTGACCGGACCGGCGGCCAGCGAAACGCGCCGGCTCGAAAAATGCGCGCCACTCCGTCCAACTGCCGCCAGGATGCGTCCCCAATTCGGATCGCCGCCGTGAAGCGCCGTCTTCACCAGCGGAGAGGTCGCGACGGCATGGGCCGCCAGTTTCGCCTCGCGATCGTTGCGTGCCCCGCGCACCTCGAGCTCCATCACGCGGGTGGCGCCCTCGCCATCGCGCACGATCATCCAGGAAAGCTGGCGGCAAACGGAGTTGAGCGCGCGTTGAAAATCGGCGGTATTCGAATGTTCCGCGTTGCCGGCCTTGCCGCTCGCCAGGAGCAGCACGCAGTCGTTGGTGGAGGTGTCGCCATCGACCGAGATGGCGTTGAAACTCTGATCGACGGCTTCCCGCAACCTCTTTTTCAGGGTGGCAGGGGAGAGTGCGGCATCGGTCATGACGAAAGCGAGCATGGTGGCCATGTTCGGATGGATCATGCCGGCGCCTTTCGCGACGCCCACGATTCGGGCGCGCTTTCCTCCGATCGTGAACGTCGCTTGTGCGACTTTCGGTCCGACGTCGGTGGTCAGAATTGCATGCGACAGCGCGGCGATGCCGCCCGACGACAACCTGGCCACCGCATCCGGCAGCGCCTCGGTCACCTTCTTATCGGGAAGGACGACGCCGATCACGCCGGTCGATGCGAGAAAAATCTCATCGGCATGGCAGCGCAGCAGTTGTGCCGCCCGAGCGCGAACGCGCCTGGCGGCTTCAAGGCCCGGACGTCCGGTCACCGCGTTGGCGCAGCCGGCGTTGACGACGACCGCCATGACGCGGCCACCGGTTTTTTTCAGCGACGACTTCGCGAGCACGACCGGCGCGGCCAGGAAGCGATTCTGCGTAAACACCGCCGCCGCATTCGCACCGCCCTCTGCGACGATGAGACCGAGGTCGGGGCGTTTTTTTCGAATGCCGGCGCGAATGCCGGATGCAACGAATCCCTTCGGAAGCTTCAACCCACTCTCTCCCGCATTTTTTTCGAGGCTTCGGCAACGCTTGCCGGCGCCGTGCCGCCGAGCGTGTTCTTCTTGGCGAGGATGCCATCGAGCGTGACGCCATACTCCTTCGCCAATTTGTCGATGGCAGCGAGCTGCCGTCCGACTTTCTCGTGCGCTTCGCGAAAGGGAACGCCCTGGTCGGCCATGGCGTCGGCGACGGCGGTGGCGATCAGCATCGGTGCGCCGGCAGCGACGCGCATGCAGTCGCGATTCAATTTCAATCCGCCGATCAGGGCGGCCAGCGCGGGAAGTGCAACCGCGAGCGTCGCGCGCATGCGGAACAGCGGCTCCTTATCGAGCTGCAGGTCTTTGTCGTACGCCAGCGGAATTCCCTTCATCATCGCGAGAAATCCGGTCAACTCCCCGATGGCCCGGCCGGCGTGACCGCGGACGAGCTCGAGGAGGTCGGGATTTTTCTTTTGGGGCATGCGCGACGAACCGGTGGCGAGCGCGTCGGGAAGTTCGACGTACCCCGCTTCGTCGCTGCTGAAAAAGATCAGATCTTCAGCGCATCGCGAAAGATGGGAGAGCAGCAGCGATGCAGAAAAAAGATATTCGGCAGCGAAATCGCGATCCGAAACGGCATCGATCGAGTTGGCCGTCGCGCGCGCGAAGCCGAGCGCCTTCGCGAGGGCCCCGCGGTCGATTGCCGTCGGAGTGCCGGCCAGCGCGCCGGACCCGAGCGGGCATTCATCACCCCGCTGTCGCGCAGCGTGCAATCGATCAACGTCGCGCAGAAGCATCTCGCAATACGCGAGGCACCAATGACCGAACGTGATCGGCTCGGCCTGTTTCGAATGGGTGTAGCCCGGCATGGGAGTCCCCGCCTCTTCCGCAGCGCGCTTCGCGAACGCACGCGCGAGCAGGCGAATGTTTTCGATCGCTTGGTGGCAGGCGCTCTTGAGCCAGAGTCTCAAATCGGTCGCGACCTGATCGTTCCGCGAGCGGCCGGTGTGAAGTTTTCCGGCCAGGTTGCCGATGGACTCAAAAAGTTTCGATTCGAGGTAGGAGTGGACATCTTCATGTTCTTTTAGTGACGCCGCCGAGGGCGGCGGCGCTCCACGAAGTGCTTTGATGATTTTCTGCGACTCTTCGCCAGTCAGCGCACCGGCGCGTTCGAGTGCACCGGCCCACGCAATCGAGCCTTCGACGTCCTCCGCGAAAAGCTGAAAGTCGAAGGCAAAGGAATCGTTGAATGCACGAAGCAGATCCGAAGGCTCGCCTTCGAACCGCCCGCCCCACAATTTTGTTGGCGTCACGGACGGACCTTTTCGACCTTGTTCTCCACGCCGATTGGACCGATGCGCTTTCGCCCTCGCAGCGGAAGCCCGAACAGTCGGATGAAACCGGCCGAATCGGTGGCGTCATAACCTCGCATGTTGAACGACGCCAGATCTTCGGAATAGAGCGAGTACGCCGACTTGCGCGAGACGACGGCGGCGCTGCCTTTGTACAGCTTGAGCGTGACGTCGCCCGTCACGTTCGCGCTGATGGCGTTGACGAAGGCATCGAACGCTTCCTTCAGGGGCGAGAACCACTGGCCGAAGTACACCAGCTCGGCGTAACGCATGGCGATGCGCTCCTTCTCGTGTGCGCTGTCGCGATCGAGCGTGAGCGACTCGAGCGCCTTGAGCGCCGTGACCAGCAGCGTTCCGCCGGGAGTCTCGTAGACCCCGCGCGATTTGATTCCGATCAGGCGGTTCTCGACCAGGTCGGCCCGGCCGACGCCGTGCCGTCCGCCGATCGCGTTGAGCGTCTCGATCAGCTTCGCGGGCGACAAAGTCTTGCCGTTCACCGCCACCGGCTGGCCGGACTCGAACGTGATGGTCACTTTCTCGGGCGTTTCGGGAGCCGCGGTCGGATCGACGGTCAGCTTAAACATCGATGCTTCCGGTTCGAAGGCCGGGTCTTCGAGCGGACCACCTTCGTGCGACAGATGCCACAGATTGCGATCGCGCGAGTACGGATCCTTTTTCGTGACCGGCACGGGAATTCCGCGCGAGGCGGCGAAATCGATGGCGTCCTCACGCGACGTGATCGCCCACTCGCGCCACGGCGCGATGATCTTCAGCTCCGGCGCCAGAGCCTGATACGCGAGCTCGAATCGGACCTGATCATTTCCCTTGCCGGTGCAGCCGTGCGCAACGGCGTCGCATCCGGTCGCCAGCGCGATCTCGACCTGCTTGCGGGCGATGAGCGGGCGGGCAGTGGAAGTGCCGAGGAGATAATCCTTTTCGTAGATGGCGCCGGCTTTCAAAACCGGGAAGAGATATTCGCGCGCGAATTCCTCTTTCGCATCGATGAGATAGAAATCGCATGCGCCGGTCGCGTACGCTTTCGCTTCCAGCCCGGAGGTCTCTTCCTGCTGGCCGACGTCGACGGCGACCGCGACCACTTCGCAGCCGTAGTTTTCTTTCAGCCAGGGAATGATGATCGACGTATCGAGTCCGCCCGAGTACGCCAGGGCGACCTTCTTCACGTTCATGCTGCTTTCTCCTTCGCGCCGGCGAGCGCCTGCTCCAGCGCGGCCATGAATTCCACGAATGCTTTCTTGGGCGTGACGTACGGCGGAAGCAGGCGCAGCACGTTGTCCCGCGCTGTTCCGATGACGAATCCTTTGGCCAGCAGTTGCGCCGCGATTTCTTTGGCGGGGCGATCGAGCTCAATGCCCCACATCAATCCCATGCCGCGGACATCGACGATCGCCGGCGTTCGCGACTGCAGTCCGCGCAGCTCCGCGCCGAACCAATCGCCGATTTCACGAACGCGCGCCAGCAGCGCTGCCTGCTCGATCTCATCGAGAACTGCGTTGCCGAGCCGGCACGCGATCGGATTTCCGCCGAAGGTCGTTCCGTGATGCCCGGGCTTCACGACGCCTTCGATCGCCTCGCCGGTGAGCACCGCGCCGAGCGGGAGTCCGCCGCCGAGAGGCTTGGCCAGTGTGACGATGTCGGGAACGACGCCGCTGCGTTGATACGCGAAAAGAGTTCCAGTGCGGCCGAGTCCGCACTGGATCTCGTCGAAGATCAGGATCGCCCCGGTGCGATCGGCGAGCCGCCGCGCGGCAGCGAGATAGGCATCGGTCAGCGGAATCACGCCACCTTCGCCTAACACCGGCTCGAGAAAGATCGCGTTGGTTTTCTCGTTGACCGCCGCCTCGAGCGCCGCGATGTCGTTCGGCGCGACGAATTGCGCTCCGGGAACCAACGGCTCGAACGGCGTGCGATACGCCGCGTGGCCGGTGAGTGAAAGCGATCCAAGCGTGCGGCCGTGAAAACTCTCCTCCAGCGCCACGATCTCGCTCTTTCCAGGATTGGCCAGCCGCGCAAATTTCAGCGCCGCTTCGTTCGCTTCGGTGCCGCTGTTGCAGAAAAACGCGCGCAGCAATCCCGACGCCCGCACCAGACGCTCGCCCAGGATTCCCTGCGCGGGATGATAGAAAAGATTCGAAACGTGCAGCAGCTCTTTCGATCCATCCTTGAGGGTCCTGACCAGCCGTGGATGCTGATGGCCGAGAACGTTGACGGCGATGCCGCCCAGAAGGTCCCAGTACACATGGCCATCGGCATCGACCAGCCGCGCGCCTCTGCCTGAGCGCGGGTGAAACGATGTGCGGGCGTACGTTCCGAGAATGAAATTCTTCTCGCGCGCCTCAACGGCTGACGGCGACTCGTCATGCAGCAACAATTTCAGACCTCCTTCGAGCACTCCCGCGGCGAGTTCCTTCGCCCCGCCAAGCGGGGAGAAGGTGCCGCGAAGCGGCGGATGAGGGATTAGGGTTACGCAGCAACAAGGCTGGTGCCTCCTTCGCCGATTCGGATCGAGCTGACACCCGAAGCCAGCGCCTGAAGCGCCGCCTCGAGCTTCGGACGCATGCCGCCGGTCACGACGTCGCTGGCCAGCATCGCGCGGGCATCGTCGGCATCGAGCGATGGGACGACGGCGCCTTTGCCGTCGAGCAGGCCTGCCACGTCGGTGAGGAAAACAAGCGATGTCGCGTTCAGGCCGGCCGCAATTGCGGCGGCGGCGCTGTCAGCGTTCACGTTGAGCAATGTTCCGCGAGCGCCGGCCGCGATTGAAGAGACGACCGGCAGAAATCCGGCCGCCAGCATCGCGCGAATGAGCGTCGGATCCGAACGCCGCACGCGACCGACGTTACCGAGGTCGACGCCGTCGATGTGGGGGTGGCGGTCGGCGATGAGTGTTCCGCCGTCTGATCCGCTGATCCCGGCCGCCTTCACGCCCATCTTCGATAGCTCGGACACCAGCATCTTGTTGACCACGCCGCCCAGGACGGCGATCACGATCTCGAGCGTGGTGTCGTCGGTGATGCGCAGTCCAGCGTAGGTCTTCTTCTCGATACCCAGGCGTCTGAGTATCGTGTCGATGTGCTTTCCGCCGCCGTGAACGAGCACCAGCGGCTCTCCGCGCTTCCAGGCCTGCGCGATTCCGCGCAACACCTGGGCGCGCCGTGCAGCATCGTCGAGAAGGCTCCCCCCCAGCTTGATCACTCTCACGCCAGCCCCTCCGTCTCCGGGAATCCGCACATGCGGTTGAAGTTCTGCACCGCCTGTGAGGCGGCGCCCTTGAGCAGGTTGTCGATCACGGAAACGATGACCACCCGCCGCCCACCCTGCAGCAGCGTGTAGCCGATCTCGCAGCGCGGTGTGTTGACGACGTTCTTCAGCTCGGGAAGTTCTCCGGCCGGCAGAATGCGAACGAACGGTGAGTTCTCGTACGCCCGCGCGTAGTTGTCGGCGATCTCCGACGCCGTGACGGTCCGCGTAAAGCCGACGTGGATTGTCGACAGGATTCCGCGCAGCGTCGGCAGCAGATGCGGCACGAACACCAGCGGCGTCCGGTCGCCGAGGCGCAGGCCTTGTCGAATCTCAGGCTCGTGACGATGGTGTCCCACGCCGTACGCTTTGAAGTTTCCATACAGCTCGCCGAAGGACCATGCCAGATCCGCCTTCTTGCCGGCTCCGGAGACGCCGCTCTTCGAATCGCAGATTACGGGCTGCTCGCGATCGATGACGTACGTCAGCGGACGCAGCGCCAGAAGAATCGAAGTCGGATAACAGCCGGGGTTCGCGATCAGGCGCGCTGATCGCAGCTCTCCGTTGCAGAACTCGGTGAGGCCGTAGATGGCTTCATCGAGCAGCGCCGGGCGCTGGTGCGCGAAGCCGTACCAGGTCGGATAGAGACCCGGATCGTTGAGACGAAAGGCGCCCGACAGATCGATGACGCGCAATCCGCGGTCGATGAGTTTCGGCGCGAGCTCAGCGGACGCTTCGTTGGGCGTCGCGAGAAAAACGACGTCCGGATTCGACGCCAGCAACGCGTCGAATGCGAAGGGCTGGGCGACCAGATCGGGAAATGCCGGATTGGCGGGAGCCGGAGCGCCGCTGCCCGACGAGAAGAGCGCGACCACCTGTGCGCCAGGATGTTTCGCGAGAATTCCAGTCAGCTCGGAGCCGGCATAGCCGGTGGCACCGACAATCGCTACACGTTTGGTTTCAGTCGTTGTTTCCACGGTATCGAACCTCACCCGTTCCTATGCACGAACGCGTCGCGGACCAATGCCCGCAATCTGCTGCACAAGCTGCGCGAACGTGTTCGCAGAAGCGGGATGGCGGAACGCCACAAAAATTGTGTCATCGCCGCCGACAGTGCCGAGCGCGTCTTCCGGGGGTGTCGCATCGAGCGCGCTGGCAACCGGCTGGGCGGCGGCGGCCGGAGTCTTTAACACCACCAGATTTCCCGCCGCCTCGGCGAAGACCACAGAATCCCGCAGAAGATGCTCGAGGCGCTCCTCGCGAATCTCCCGCGGCGTAAACGGAGTCACTGGAGCCAAATCTCCCGGAATCACGTAGCCCGACGGCGTCTTGGCCAGGCCGAGCTCGCGGATGTCACGCGACAGCGTCGGCTGCGTGACCTTGAAGCCGCGCTTGCGCAGAATCGACAGCAGTTCGTCCTGGGAGTGGACCATCTGCTCCCGGACGATACTGACGATTGCCTCCTGCCGTGCATGAATATTCATCATCTTGCATTTTTATGCAACGAAGGGGTTTTGTCAAGCATTCCCTTTGCATTACCTCGGGTCATGTCACGCGTAGAACCGAAGGAAGAGCCGAAGCGCGAGGCGAAGGATGACCGGCATCCCAGTCAGGCTGAAGGCGAGGAACGCGACGTTGACGAAGCGCTGAGACGGGAAGAGAAGCGGCCGGAAGACTAGCCCCTCATCCGCCGCTTCGCCGGGCGAGGGAATTCGTGAGACCTTCGCCCCGCTTGCGGGGAGAAGGTGGCCGAAGGCCGGATGAGGGGTGTTAGAACAGCGCCATCTGCGTGTTCCGCGCCGGCGCGAGCGGCCGGACGGGTCCGCGGCGCTTGATATCGAACATCCCCGTGGCCTCGAACTGCTTCGCGATGCCGAGCTCGAGCTGGACGCCGCTCTTGGCGAGCAGACGCGCGGCCATGTCGCGGACGATCGATTCGTGATTGTTCTTCTGCGACAGGTGAATCATGCACAGCGTTTTCAGGTCGGCGCCGATCATCCTCTGCACCGCCAGCATCGAATCGTCGTTGGACAGATGTCCGAACCGCGACATGATCCGCCGCTTCAGCGACCACGGATACGTGCCCATCCGCAGCATGTCGAGATCGTGGTTCGATTCGAAGAAGAGACCGTCGCATTCGCTGAGATGCCGGCGCACCTGCTCGTCGACGTATCCCAGGTCGCTGGCGATGCCGACGCGGGTGCCGTCGCGGGCTTCGATGACAAAGCACGCGGGATCGTTGGCGTCATGCAGCGTCCTGCAGGCGTGGACGTTCAGCTCGCCGATCGGAAACGTGCTGTTATTGTTGATGACGACCACCGGGGTTTCGTTGCGATCGATCGTGCTGGCGTCCAACGTGCCCCGCGTCATGTAGATCGGGATCGACAGCTTCCGCGCCAGGCTCTCCGCGCCGCGCATGTGATCGTAGTGCTCATGCGTCAGCACGATCGCCTGGAGATGGGTGAGCTCGCGGCCGATCTGCTCGAGCCGCCTGCGTGTCTCGCGCGGACCGAAGCCGGCGTCGACGAGGATGCCGGTGCCGTCGCTCTCGAAGTAGTAGGCATTCCCCGCGCTTCCCGATCCGAGCGGAGCGACGATCATGAAAACATGGTAACGCAGTCTCGTGGTTACGCAGTCTCGTGGTTACGCGGTCTCGTAGTCCCACCCCGCCGAGACCGCGAGACCGCGCAACCTCGCAACCCCGAAGTACAATCGCCCGGCCATGCCGATGGAACGCTTTGTCGTCGAAGGCGGACGCAGACTCGAAGGATCGATCCGTCCGGGCGGCAACAAGAATGCCGCCCTCCCGATCCTCGCTGCCTGCCTTCTGACTGACGAACCGGTGACGCTCTACAACCTTCCTGACATCCAGGACGTCCGCGTGATGCTGGAGATCATCGAGAAGCTCGGCGCGTGCGTCGAGCAGCGCGAAAAAAACGTGGTCGCCATCCATGCCAAGGGGGACGTCGCCGCGACGCCAGACTCGCAACTCTCGAAGCGCATTCGCGCCTCAATCCTGCTGGCCGGACCCCTTCTCGCCCGCTGTGGCTCCGCAAACATCACCAAGCCGGGCGGCGATGTCATCGGACGCCGCCGCATCGACACCCACCTCCTCGCCCTCGAATCCCTCGGCGCGCAGATCGAAGTGTCGGCGTACGAATATCGAATGAGCGCTCAGGCGCTCAAAGGCAAGAAGATTTTTCTCGACGAAGCCTCGGTGACGGCAACCGAAAATGCCGTGATGGCGGCCGCGCTGGCCGAGGGCGATACCATCATCTACAACGCCGCGGCCGAGCCACACGTCCAGGATCTCTGTCGTTTTCTCAACGGCCTGGGAGCCCGGATCGAGGGAATCGCGACGAATTCCCTCTTCATCCGCGGTGTCGATTCTCTACGGGGTGGAGAGTTCACTATCCCCAGCGATCACATCGAGGTCGGCTCCTACATCGGCCTGGCCGCCGTCACCCGGAGCGAGCTTCTGATCGAGGACGCGGTGCCCGAACATCTCTACGCCATCCGACTCATGCTGGAAAAACTCGGCGTGGATGTGCTAGTCGAAGGAAAAAACGTCCGGGTGCCGAAAGATCAGGAGCTTCGCGTTCGATACGATATCGGCGCGGCCGTTCCGAAAATCGATGACGGGCCGTGGCCGCTGTTCCCCGCCGATCTGCTTTCGATCATGGTCGTCCTCGGCACGCAGTCGGAAGGGACGGTGATGATCTTCGAGAAGATGTTCGAATCGCGCCTCTTCTTCACCGACAAGCTGGTCTCGATGGGCGCGCGGATCATCCTGTGCGATCCACATCGCGCCATCATCGTCGGCGGCAACCGTCTCGTCGGCGCGGAGATCTCCAGTCCCGACATTCGCGCCGGCATGGCGCTGCTGCTGGCGGCGCTGTGCGCCAAAGGCGAAAGCGTGATCCACAACATCCACCAGATCGATCGCGGCTACGAGCGGATCGAGGAGCGGCTCAATCGGCTCGGGGCGAGGATTGTTCGAGAACGAGATGAATAGGGATGAGGGCGGAGGGATGAGGGATGAAATATCCAGGTAGCTCATCCCTCATCCCTCATCCCTCATCCCTCTCTTTCATCCTTCCCCGAGGTCGCAAGCTCACCATCCCCCGCCCCCCCGGCGTCATGGGCGTCATCAACGTCACGCCCGATTCTTTTTCGGACGGCGGCGTCCATCTCGATCACGCCAAAGCGGTACACGCGGCGCTGCAGATGGAGCAGGACGGTGCGCTGGTGATCGACATCGGCGGCGAATCGACGCGTCCGGGCTCGGAGCCGATCGCGGCACAGACGGAAATCGATCGCGTCGTGCCGGTGATCGAACAGATCCGGCAGCGCAGCGATGTTCCGATCTCCATCGACACGCAGAAAGGGTCGGTGGCCGAGGAGGCGCTGAAGGCGGGAGCGGACATGATCAATGACGTCAGCGCCCTCCGCTACTCGGCGAGCATGCCGTCCATCGCAGCGCGCGCCGGGGTGCCGGTGATTCTCATGCACATGCGCGGCGAGCCTGGGACGATGCAGAAGAACATTCAATATGATGACGTGGTGAGCGAGGTTGGGAGTGAGCTGACCGCCTTTCGCGATGCCGCCGTAAGCGCCGGCGTCGAGGCATCGCAGATCCTGGTCGATCCCGGCATCGGCTTCGGCAAGAGCTTCGATCACAATCTCGAGATCCTCGCGCGCGCGAGCGAGCTGACATCGATCGCGCCTCTGGTCATCGGCGCCTCGCGCAAAGGATTCATCGGTCATCTCACCGGCCGCGAGGCGGGGCCGGATCGCGCCATGGGATCGCTGGCGGCCGTGGCGGCGGCACATCGCGCCGGGGCGACGCTCGTCCGCGTTCACGATGTGCGCGAAACGGTCGACTTTCTCAAAGTGCTGATGGCGATCGCGGAGAAAGAGCGATGAACTGGGTCGACCGGTTTTTGTCGCTGCACTTCACGTGGCGCGATGCCATCGATGTCGTGGTGGTCGCGTTCATCATCTACAACATCCTGGCGCTGATTCGCGGAACACGCGCGATGCAGATCTCGATCGGGCTCGTTTTGCTGGCCAGCACCTTTTTTGTGGCGCGGACGTTCGATCTGCCCGCATTAGAAGCAATTTCACGCGAAATATTGTTCTATTTACCATTTGCAATTATCGTGCTATTTCAGCACGAGATCCGGCGCGCCCTGGCCCGGATGGGCACCAATCCCCTTCTCGCCTTTTTTACTCGAGGGGCCTCGGCCGGCGCCTTCGAACCGGTCGCCCACGCCACGGAAGTGCTGGCTGCCAAGCGAATCGGCGCGCTGATCGCAATGGAGCGCACCCAGAGCCTGCGCATGTACACCGAAGCCGCGAAACCGCTGGATGCCATCGTCAGCGCCGAGCTCCTGGTGAGTCTTTTCACACCCGGCGGTCCGCTGCACGACGGAGCGGCCATCATTCACGGCAACCGCGTCCTGGCCGCCGGCGCACTCCTTCCGCTGACCGCTTCCACGGATCCCAAGCTCGTGCACGGCACGCGACATCGCGCCGCCATCGGCTTGAGCGAGGAAAGCGACGCGCTGGTGATCGTCATCTCAGAGGAGAACGGATCGATCGCGGCCGCCAGCGAAGGGACGCTTCATGAAAATCTGGATCGTGGCGCCCTGATGCGACTCATGGACGAGCGTTTGGGAGGAGCGGCGGCGTGACGGGCTGGCTCTCGAATTTGCCGCTCAAGCTGCTATCGCTGTTTCTGGCCTTCACGGTCTGGTTCGTGGTTTCGGCCCCCCGGCGCGAAAGTTTGTCGGAGCGCGCCTTCGCCGTGCCGCTCTCGCTGGTCGGGATGCCACGCGACCTCGTCATCACGACTTCGGTCCCCGACACCGTGAGCGTTCGCTTACGCGGACGGGCATCCGATCTGCGTTCGCTCTCGTCATCGAATCTCGAAGTGACCATCGACCAGCGACTGGCGCAACCCGGCGACGCAACCATCACGCTGCGACCGCAACTCATCAATGTGACGCCGCAGGTCGAAGTGGTGTCGATCGATCCCAACAAGCTCCGCTTTCGCCTGGAGCGCCTGCGCGAGAAGATTGTGCCGATCCGCCCCTTCCTGGTCGGCGCGCCCTCGTTGGGATTTGGGGTCGGCGACGCGACCGTGTCGCCCGATCATGCGCGCGTGTCGGGACCGACTTCGCAAATCAAGAATCTGAGCGAGGTCGCGACCGAGCGCATCATCATGACCGGCCGCACCGAGACATTCGAGCAGGCCGTGGCGGTGGTATCGGATTCCTCGCTCATTCGAATCATCGATCCGCTCATGGTGCAGGTTACTGTGCCGGTGACCGAAGAAGTTGCCCCCACTCAAGAGGAGACCAAGAAAAAGTCGCCATGAGAGTTCTGTTCGGCACCGACGGCATCCGCGGGAAAGCGGCGCACTATCCGCTCGATCCGCCGACCATGTTCGCCCTCGGCGAGGCGCTCGCGCATCGTTTTCGCCGCGTCATCATGGGAATGGATACTCGCGAATCGGGACCGGATATCGCTCGCGCGCTTTCAGCCGGGATCGTCGCCGGCGGAGGCGAAGCGCGCTTCATCGGCGTCATCACGACTCCCGGTGTCGCCTACCTGTGCAGGATGTCGGACGCCGAGGCCGGGATCTCCATCTCGGCGTCGCACAATCCGTACGACGACAACGGCGTGAAGATCTTTGGGCACGACGGAATGAAGATTCCCGACGCGAACGAAGAGGAAATCGAAGACCAGATGCGTGCCATCCGCCGCGATGACGTCGCGATTCCCAACGTCGAGTTGCACGAGAACCGAGCCCTGATCGAGAAATACGAACAGTTCCTGGTGAGCGGCGTCGCCCCACATGCACTGGGGGGAATGAAAGTCGTGCTCGACGCCGGCAATGGCGCCGCATATCGCATCGCGCCCGAAGTCTTGCGTCGAGTTGGAGCGGACGCGCGAGTGATCAACGACAAACCCAACGGCCGAAACATCAACGCCAACGCCGGCGCGCTCCATCCAGAGGGGCTGGCGAAGGTGGTGGTCGAGCAGAAGGCGAACTTCGGGGTGGCCTTCGATGGCGATGCCGACCGGGCGATTTTTGTCGATGACGCGGGACGCGTCCGCGATGGCGACGAGATCATCTACCTCTGGTCGCACGCTCTGAGGCGCAAAGGCAAACTGGCCGGCAACTGCGTGGTGACGACGGTGATGTCGAACTTCGGTTTCCAGCGGCAGTTGGAACAGGATGGCATCGAGCTCTGTCGCGCCCAGGTCGGCGACAAGTACGTGCTGGAGATGATGCTGAAAAAAAAAGCGATCATCGGCGGAGAACAATCGGGACACATCATCGATCTCACCGTTCACACCACCGGCGACGGCATTCACACCGCGCTCATTCTTGGCGAGCTGCTTGCGGATTCGCGGCAGCCGTTTTCGAAGCTCCGCACATTCGATCCCATGCCTCAGGTGCTTCTCAATCAGCCCGTGGGAGCGAAACCGCCGCTCGAATCTTTGCCGAAATATCAAAATGCCCTTAAAGCCGCCCAGCGCGATCTCGATGGTGCAGGGCGAATTCTGGTCCGTTATTCCGGCACAGAGAACAAAGTCAGGGTGATGGTCGAAGGCCGCGACGAGGCAAAGATCAGGAAGATCGCGGAAAACCTGCGCGAGACCCTGCACGACGAAATCGGCTGACCCGCTGGCGTTAGGCGAGTCCGGCCGCTATACTGCGCGCCATTCTTTGGAACGATGGCTAAGGTGCAGGGGAAGAAAAAAGCCGCCCGCGCCCCTAAACGCCCTGCTAAGAAGGCGTTACGGCGACCCGCGCGACCCAAGGCCGCGGCCCGCCGCCCCGCCAGGAAAGCCCCTCCACCCCCCAAAAGGAAGGCCATCAAGCCTCCGAAACCGGCAGCGCGCATTGTCGCGAAGCCGAAAGCGCCAGTGAAGCCGCCGCCTCCTCCGCCGAAGATTGCAGCCAAAGCGCGCCCCCCGTTGCCAGAAAAGAAGCGAGCACGCCGTCCGCGCACGCGTATTTCATCGAGCGGCTCGGCAGTCGCAACCTGGTTCACGCAAGGTGAAAAGCCGCGTCCATCTTCGTTCATCCCCGCTCCGCCGCGTGCGGAAGCGCCCTCGCTGGTGGCGGCACCGCCGGCATCATCGGATCGGCTGGTCGCGAGTCATGAGCTGACCGAGTTCGTGGTCCGCACTGTGCCGGTGCGCGTCGATGTGGAAGCGGGCGGGGGCCGCATCTTCCTGGCCGCTAATCCTGACGACGCCATCCTGCGGGTGGGCGAAGGCATCGAATGGGACTTCCGCTACCTCGCCGGCGCCGACGTGGTGGTCGACGAGTTGATCATCGAATTCGAAAAGCCGTCGCCGTTTTCTCAATCGACGTTTCGATCGCGACGCCCCGGAACGGCGCGTCCGCATCGCCAGCTGTCGGGCGCAGTCCACAAGAATGCCGCCGGAAAGCGCGTCCGCTATACCATCCGCGCCATCAACGCCTTCAAGACCGAGATGGCGACTGCACATCCGTGGGTGACCGTCGAGGCGTGAGCCGATGGCCGATCTCATTCATGAATTCGAAAAGCCCTTTGGCAGATACCGCGTTCGCGCATACGCGGAAAAGCGGAAAAACGTGTGGGTCGGCTGGTTGGAATTTCGTTCAGGCAAAGAAATTCTGAGGACCGGCGAGGAAACTTCGCAGCCCGACAAAAAGGCTGTCGAGTACTGGGCGACGGGCTTGGAACCGGTATACCTCGAGGGAGCTCTTGAGCGCGCGAAGTAAGAAGCGCGCGATGCCGAAATGGACACCCGCTCCGCAGGAGTGGATCGATGCCTTCGACTCCGCGTTGCCGGAGGGCGTCGAGCGGCGAAAAATGTTCGGCTATCCGGCCGCCTTCGTGAACGGAAACATGGCGGCCGGACTGCATCGCGACGATCTCGTCCTCAAACTGGAGGAGAAAGATCGCGCGTCGCTCATGAAGGCCGGCGGCAAGCCGTTCGTGGTCATGGGACGCACGATGAGCGCGTTCGTGGTCGCGCCATCCGATTTCAAAAACAAACCGGCCGATCTGAAAAAGTGGCTCGCGCGGTCGGTCGCCTTCGCGGCGAGCATGCCTGCCAAGGCAAAGAAAAAAAAGTAACAGCGCTTTTAAATGCCCGGTCGTATGTTCTCGTTCGTCGGCGGTCGGCTTGGCCGCTGGCGGGTCACACGCATTGAGGCGGTCGTGGCAGAGGGACTGCCGATGGCCGACCGCGTCGACGTCGTCGACCGTCGAATCGAAACGCTTCCGGCGGGCGCCGCGTGGATACTGCGCGGCATCACCAGCCACGAACGCTATGTCACCGCTCGGGAACACGAACAACTCGCGGCCGCGCAACCCAGTCTGGAACGCCCGGAAGCGACGCGGGCGGCATTGATTCCCATCAAAAAAACGGAGGAATGGTGGCAACTGTCTCAGGACGAACGCCGCGGCATTTTCGAGGATCGATCAGCGCACATCGCCACGGGCATGAAGTATCTGCCTGCGATCGCGCGGCGCCTGCATCACGCGTACGACCTCGGCGAGCCATTCCACTTCCTCACATGGTTCGAGTACGCGCCGCAAGACTCCAATAAATTCGAGGAGCTGGTCGCGGAACTTCGGCAAACGGAGGAGTGGCGCTATGTTTCGCGCGAGGTTGATATCCGCCTCGATCGCGGATGAGTGCTAATCTCGCGGCCGCACGACGCTGCGCTGGAGGGCATGATGGTCAAAGTTGGGCTTTTCGTTCGACTGGAAGCAAAGCCGGGCAAAGAAAAAGACGTCGAGACTTTTCTGCGCGGCGGCCGAGCGCTGGTGGACCAGGAGCCGGCCACCACCGCCTGGTTCGCAATCCGCCTCGGCCCATCGACGTTCGGAATCTTCGATGTGTTTGCCGATGACTCGGGCCGCCAGGCGCATCTCACCGGCGCGGTTGCCAAAGCGCTGATGGCCAAAGCGGCGGAGCTGTTCTCGAAGCCTCCGTCGATCGAGAAGACGGACGTGCTTGCGGCGAAATTGCGCGAATGATCGCAGACCGCAGACGTTCAGGCTGCGGCAGCCCAACTGCAAGTTAGCGACGAGTTACGCGCACCGAGACACGAGAACTTATGTCATCACGAAAACATCACCGCAGTGTTGTAGCCGTAGCACTGCTGAGCCTGTTTCTCGCCCGAAGTGCATACGGACGTAACGAACAGATCTGGTTTTCCCAGTCTGCTGATGGAAGCGTGCAAACTAACCTCAGTGGTTCCATTCTTTACTGCGAGGCCGCGCTGGGAGGTTTTATTGGTGTACCGCAGCTCACAATCTCCGGCACTCAGATCACGATCATATCTACGACCATAACAGGAGAGTGCGCACCGCCTCCTTGTTTAGACCGGAGACATGGTGAACACCTGGCCGGGGACACGGTGGACACCATTGAGTGACGATACACCTCTAACTGCGATGTGGATTGCGACGGTCGACTGTTGCGATCCGCTTGTGGCAGAAGTAAACGTCCCACA